>Ga0268295_120_pt1 | contig 86114 bp, 81 predicted proteins | sample MetS3V5D_FD_191343 | JGI IMG/M metagenome (GOLD analysis project Ga0268295, IMG submission 191343) | Soil microbial communities from Anza Borrego Desert, Southern California, United States - Methylocaldum S3-V5D | ecosystem: Environmental > Terrestrial > Soil > Desert | place: USA: California...
GCTTAGAAGCCTGTGGAGCTTGGGTAAGTCCTCGGCGGTTGAGCCAAAGAGGCACCGGGCGATGAAGCAGGAACCTGGAAGGCGACAACCAGGAATCCTCGGCCTTCAGGCCGGGGAGGATGTCAATATTGGGGTGGATGTCGGGTACGGAAATGTGAAATACGCCACGCGGCGCAGGGACGGTACCCTGTCCGCCGGACATTTCCCCTCGATTGCAGCCTTGTCCGTCACCCCCGAACTCAGCGATGGGGCGACGGACGGACTGAACGCGTTCCGGGTCGACGTCGGCCAGGAACATTACGTGGTCGGCGAGGATGCCGGGCTTGCCTTGGCCGGCCACGAATCCGGGCGGATCCTCAACCGCGCCTACCACGAATCGAAACCGTTCCTGGCCTTGTTTCGCGGCGCCCTCGCCTACCTCGGAAAACCGTCCGAGGTCGATCTGCTCGTAACCGGGCTCCTGGTGGAGTCTGTGCGCACCGGCCGGGAGCGGCTGGAGGAACGCCTGACGGGCGAGCACCCCTTGCCCGGCGGCAGCGTCACCCGCATCAAGCAAGCCTGGGTACTCCCCCAGCCGGTCGGCGGGTTTCTTCATCATGCGATCGGTCAGGGTGTCTATCAGGACCTCCGCGACAGCTTTTCGGTCATCATCGACTGCGGGTTCTTCACGGTGGACTGGATCACCGCCAAGGGACTCAAGGTCGCCTTCGATCGGTCCGGCAGCACCCCGGGCGGGGTCTCGCAGATCCTGGTCAAACTAGCGCAGGCGATAGGCGACGAACTGGGGGAACCCTTCGCTGACGTGGCCCGGCTGGACGAGGCTTTGCGGAACGGTCACCGTCTGGACTTATACGCCCGCCCTTTCGATTTCAGCCATTTGTGGCCGAGAGTGCGCCCGGTCATGGACCAGGTCTGCCAACGCCTTCTCGACACCGTCGGGACGATGAGCGATATCGGCGCCGTGGTTCTGGTCGGCGGCGGCGCTGCGCTCTATCAGGAATCCATCCGCAAGATTTGCAAACGAAATCCCCTGGTGCTGGTCAAGAATCCGATGTACGCCAATGTCAAGGGTTTCTACCTCGCCGGCGAGGAAAGGCTAAAAGCCCATGGCTGAGCCGATTCGCCTCAACCTCTTTATCGATCCGGAAGCGGATCCCGAACTGTATCGCTACCTGTCGGCGCTGCATCCGCGCCGGCGCTGCGAGCGTATCCGTTTTCTGGCCGAACAGGGCTTGGCGGCGGAGCGGACGGGCACACCGCTCCACACCCAGGCCGCCGAGGCACGGAACACCGGAGTCCGGAAGGCGGCGACCTCGGGTTCCCCGGATCTCGGCAGCGATCTCGCTGACTTGTACTAAAGAACCGCTTTTTTGGAATCTTTTGCAGCGCCGGCGCGCTGCATTTCTTGGAGAATCCCCCATATGCATCGGCATGTAACCCGCCTCTGGTTGGCGCTACTCGTCCTCGCGGAGCCTTCGGCCCATGCCCTGGATCCTTCATCCGGGGACGGGCCGTCTTTTTTTGACGATCACGCCCGCGGCTGGTTCTGGTACGAGATCACCCCCGAACCTGTCCCCGAAGCCAGACCGGAACCCCCGCCGAAACCGCCCGAACCGCCACCGTCGCCGGCGCCCGTGTCGCCCCAAACCGCTCCATCCGAAGAACCCGCGCCCCTGTCCGCCGAATGGTTCCGAAAGAATCTCGAACGCTACCGGGACCAGGCCATCGACGACCCGACCCCGGAAAATGTCGCCGCCTACTATTACCTGCAACGGGTGATGATGGACAAGGCCCAGCGCTTTACGGACGTAGCGCGGCACGTCGTCATGTCCGATCCTTATCTGGACGAAACGGTGCGCCGGCCGATCGCCACCTATGCGGCCAACGAGGCGAACCGTCAGTCTGGTCAAGCGGCGGGCGAGCTGCTGAACGAGATCGCCACGCAAGCCGGGATCCTGTTCTTTTTCCGCTCCGACTGCCCCTATTGCCATATCCAGGCTCCCATTCTCGCCATCCTGGAGCGCAATTTCGGTTTCACGGTCTATCCGGTGTCCCTGGACGGGAAACCCATGCCGCACGGGTATTACCCCACATTCAAGCAGGACCGGGGGCAGGCGGCCCGCCTGGGCGTCGTCTCGACACCGGCGATCTTTCTCATGAAGCCTCCTCACGAAGTCGTCCCCCTCGCGCAAGGCGCGCTGTCCCTCGAGGAGCTGACCGGGCGCATCCTGCTCGCGGCCAAGGAATCCGGATGGATCGACGAAACGCGCTACCAACACACGCGAGGGCTCCGCCCGGCGCCCCTGCTCATGACCGATTCCCCCGGCATCCCCACCGATGCCATCAGCGATCCGGTTCGCCTGATCGAAGCGTTGCAACAACCCGCCGACCGAAGGAGTTTGCCGTGATGCCCATCCATTCGTTTCCGATGATTGTCGCGCTGATCTTCGCCCTGCTAACGCCACTCCCCGCCGCGGCGGATTTGCAGGACGAACTGGACGGCATGTTCGACACCTTGACCAACGTGAACGAACCGACCGCCCACCTCGGCCAGCGCCGCGGCGCCATCACCGGCGGCAGTCTGGTGTTGCGCAACGGCATTACCAACACCAACCTGGTGTCCTTCGTTCCGCCCTCCTTCAGCGCCGGCTGCGGCGGCATCGATCTGTACGGTGGCTCGTTCTCCTTCATCAACTTCGATCAGTTCGTCCAACTCCTCAGAAACATTGCGTCCAATGCCGCCGGTTACGCCTTTCAGCTCGCGCTCGGCGCCATGTGCAAGGACTGCCAGAGCGTCATGAACTACCTGCAGCGGCAAATCCAGGAACTCAACCAGATGTTCAGCAACTCATGCCGGCTGGCGCAAGGCATCGTCAACGATACGGCGCGGGCGTTCGAAGTGCAAAAGCACGTCAACCTGTCCGAGATCTCCTTCACCAAGGGCATCACCGACGTGTTTTCCGCTTTCACCAACGCCAGCACCGTCGGCGATCCGGTCACGCAGGTCAAGGACAACGCGCCGGAGGACATGACCAAGGTGATCCAGGGCAATCTGGTCTGGCGGGCACTGAAAAAGCACGACGCCGGCGCCTGGTTCCGGTTCGGCGGCGACGAGCTACTCGAAGCGGTGATGAGCGTGACCGGCTCGATCATCGTCTCCGAACCGGAAGCAGCGGCCGACGGCCAGGGTGAGAACACGCCGATCGCAACCCTCCCGGAGATCCTCTTGATCCGTCATCTCATCAACGGTTCGGGCGAGAATGAGTACCAGAAAGTCCGGGTCTATCGCTGCGACGGCCATGACGGGGACGAATGCCTCCATCCCGTTCCCCGGGAGGTTGCGCTCACAGGACTCCGCCAGCGGGTCGCCGAGATCCTGCTCGGCTCACCCAACGCGGGGGAGGGACTGATCCAAAAATTCGCCACGGGGGATGGGGAGCTGACCGACAGCGAAATGGCGTTCATGGAAACGGTACCGGACGCCGTCGGCGGCATGATCCGGAACCTCGCCCGCGAGGATGCGGGCATGGCCAAACTGTTCGCGGATGAGGCGGGGCCCGTGATCGCGCTGGAACTGGCGCAAATCATTCTTACCGACATGATGACCGCAGTCCGCGCGGCGGCAGCCCTGGAAGACCACGCCTATGCCAAACGGCTCAACGAAACCCTGGCGCAGGCCAAGGAATCGGCTGCCGCCGAGTACGCGGCCCTTTCCGGCCGGTACGGCAATCCGCAGACGCTGATGGCGTTCTATCAACACCTGATGAACGCCGCCAAAGCCCGGAACTATTGAGTCGCCGCCTCGATAACACAACTCGCAGAATCCATTCTGCTCGTGAATCGTTATCGTGAGACTCAACCAGCCCGCTCGAAAGAGCAGACGACGATGAGTGGAGCGCAAGCGACACACTCCGGAATGCTTCTCCAGTTCCGGACCCTGTGGGCGAAAGGCATGACGCGCGAGACGGTACAAGCGCCAAGCCTGAGCCTGAACGACCTCATCGCTCCGGGCGAGGAGCCCCTTACTTAACTGTGGTGAAAACCGATGAATCGAGTGTTTGTTTTAGACACCCGCAAGAAGCCGCTCATGCCCTGCACACCGTCGAGGGCAAGGCGGCTGTGTTTCGCAGGCAGCCGTTCACGATCATTTTGAACTACGACGTCGCTCCGAGCCCGGTTCGGGTCGAATTCAAGGCCGATCCGGGGAGCCGGACGACGGGCCTGGCCTTGGTGGCCGAGTTCGCGAAGCGGGGCCGGACGGTGATCTTCGCCGCCAACCTGCATCATCGCGGGCAGGCGATCCGGGCCAACCTGGAGTCTCGCCGTTCACGGCGCCGTGGGCGTCGAGGCCGCAAGACCCGTTACCGGAAAGCGCGTTTTTTGAACCGGGTCCGGCCTGCCGGGTGGCTACCGCCATCGGTTCAAAGCCGGGTCGATAACGTGGCGGTCTGGTATGGACGCCTGAACAAGCTTTCGCCCCTCTCTTCGGCGGCGGTTGAGACCGTGCGGTTCGACATGCAGGCCCTGGTCAACCCTGAAATCTCGGGCATCGAGTACCAGCAGGGCGAATTGGCCGGCTACGAGCTGCGCGAATTCCTGCTCGAAAAGTGGGGGCGTCGGTGCGCCTACTGCGGGAAGGAAAACGTGCCGCTCGAGATCGAGCACATTCACCCCAAGAGCCGGGGCGGATCGGATCGGGTGTCGAACCTGACGCTTGCCTGCCGGCGGTGCAACGAGGCGAAAGGGAATCGGCCCGTGGAGGCGTTTCTGGCCGACCGGCCGGAGGTGCTGAAGCGGATTTTGGCCCAGGCCAAGGCGCCCTTGAAGGACGCCGCGGCGGTCAACAGCACACGCTTTTCCATGGGCAACGTGCTCAAAGCGTGGGGACTGCCGGTGACGTTCTGGAGCGGTGGCCGGACCAAGCTCAACCGGACCAAGCAAGGCTATCAAAAAGATCACTGGATCGACGCCGCATGCGTGGGTGAAACCGGCGCAGCGGTGGCGATACCGGAGGGCATGAGGCCGTTGCAGATCAAAGCGACCGGACGCGGCATCCGGCAGGTGGTGCGGACGGACAAGCACGGCTTTCCACGCAACAAGGCTGGACGGTGCAAGCGGGTCAACGGTTTCCAGACCGGGGATTGGGTCCGGCTTGTCCAGCCGAAAGGCAAGTACACCGGCGAGTATTTCGGAAGGCTGGCTGGCGTACGTACTGATGGGCGCTTCGACATTAAACCGAACGGCAAACCGGTGACGGCGAACTGGAGAAACTTTTCCTTGATACAACGAGGTGACGGCTATGACTACGCCTTCGAGCGGGCGGCTTGAATCCCAACGGCGGCGAAGCTTGATCGAGGCGCGGGCCTTGCCGTGCTCCGCTGCGCTATGCAACGGCGCGGCGGGGTCGTTAAACGTCCTGGTTTAACTCCGAGGACACGCCATGTTTGAAATCTTTTCCGTCGGGGACTCCGCCTACCTGGAGGCGGTGCTGAATGCCGTCGCCATGATCGCTCAGACCGGCGACTACCGGATGGCCGCTTCGGTGGGCGCGGTCATGGGCGTGATTCTGGTCATGATCCGGTCGCTGGTTCAGTGGGACGGCCGCGGCATCCGCTACCAGGACATGCTGATCGCCGTGGTCTTGTGGATGATCATGTACAGTCCGGCGGTCCGGGTCTCCATCGAGGATGCCTACACCGGCGATGTGCGGGTGGTGGACAACGTGCCGCTCGGCCCGGCCGCGGTCGGCAGCATTCTGTCGAACATGGGGTACCGCACGACCCGGCTGTTCGAGCAGGCCTTCTCGCTGCCCACGATGACCGAACACGGGTTCGCCGACACCCTGACCACGATCACCGCCGTTCGGAAAAACCTCCTCTCCCGAATGCACCTGGGCGGCGCCAATGCGCCGAGCGCCGGGGGCGACGTCGAAAACAGCGTGATCAATTACGTAAAGGAGTGCACCCTCACCGGCGTGGATCTGAACCGGAAATCCATTGATGAAATCCTGCGGGACCCCGACCCCTTGAACGCCATCCGGTTCGACACGGCGATCTATACCACCGAGATCTATGTCGGCGGGCCGCCGCGCATCCTGACCTGCACCGACGCCTGGACACAATTGTCGGCTTATATCGACGACCGGTTCGTCCCGCTGCTGGAGGACTTGCTCACCGATTTCCTGGGCGTTCCGGCCCCCGCCGATGTTACGCCCAAGATTCAGGACGCGTTCGATGCCTTGGCTGGCGCCGGCGCGGTCGACGCGCTCCAGTACATGAAGATGGCGGCGATCCTGCCGATGTTCGAGAAGGGCGTGGTCGGACGCCACGAGGATGCCATGCACTGGAACAAGGCGGCCATGGTGGAGCAGGCGATCCAGCAGCGCAACACGCAGTGGGCGGCCGAGGAAACCCTGTTCAACCGCATCGTCCGGCCGATGATGGCGTTCATCGAAGGCCTCAGCTACGCCATCGCGCCGATCATGGCGTTCGTGATCATGCTGGGCGCCTTGGGCGTCCGCATGAATGTCGGTTACTTCTCGATGCTGCTCTGGATCCAGCTGTGGATGCCGATCCTGGCCGTGGTGAACCTGTTTATTCAGATGGCCGCCTCGTCCAAGCTGGCCGCGCTGACCGGCGCGAATTTCAGCCTGCCGTCGATGTACGGCATCTATAAAATGGACCAGGAGCTTCAGAACTGGCTGGCGGTCGGCGGCATGCTGGCGGCCTCGACCCCGGCCATCACCCTGATGCTGATCTACCGGGGCGCGGTCACGGCGACCCACTTCCTGAGCCGGATGGACGGCGGCGACCACGTGAACGAACGGATCGCGGCGCCGGACGTGATCGGCCCCGCGCCGGTGTTGAACCTTCAACCGATGCATCAACAGGCGCCGCTCTCCGGCGTCACGCTGCATGGCGCGGAACGCGTGCTGCCCACTTTCAATGCTGGGACCGACCTAAGCGCCTCGGTATCCTCGGCCTACGGAGCGATGGAGCAGGCGGCCACCAGTTTCATGAGCAACCTCCAGGCGACGGCGTCCAGGAGTCACAGCCTCACTACCGAGGGATCGGACCTGCATTCGCTCGCTGACAAAATTGCGAGCAGCAGTAGTTACACGGACAAATTCCTGCGGTCGGTCGGCGAGGACTTCGCGCAGCGTTACAGTCATTCCGGCATTTCCGGCGACCAGTTCGCCGCGGCTCTGGCAGGAGGGATCGGCGGCGACTTCGCACGGCACGGAAACGAATCCAGGGACCAGTGGTTCAAGCGCGTCCTGCCCAAGCTTTCCGGTCAACTCCAATCCGAATTCAACGTCAGCGATCGGACGGCGAACGAGATCGCGTCCGGCATTCTTTCCAAATGGGGGGAAGATCACGACTTCCAGACCGGCCTTGAGCGCAGCCTGGTCACCGACGCGCAGCAGAGTACGCGCGACGTTGCGGCTTTCGGTCTGCAAAGCCAGGAACTTTCGACGCTTCAGCGCAGCGCGACCGACGCGCTGTCGGCCTCGGAAACCTACAACGAGACCGTGACCACGCAACGGCGATTCGGCGCGCAGGCGGCGTTCGGGGCGGCCGAAACCGGGATGAAGATCGCCCGCGACGCGGGCCTCTTCGAACGGCTCAGCCGGACCCTCGACCGCTATGGCCTGGTCGGCGATACCCAGCGCCTGGCGGCCGAATGGCGCGCGATCGGGCTGATCGCCGATCGGGATCAGGCCTATGCCGCCGCCGGCCTATCGCTGCTGACCGGATTCTCGGCGCCGCACTTCCGATCGCTCGATGCCGAGGAAACCCGCAAGGCAGAGCTCGCCGGCTATCAACTTCTGGGCGACGTCTGGCACGCACCCTCGCCGGGCAACGATCTGAACGCCGGCCGCAACGCGAACCTCCGCGATGCCGCGCCCGCCTTCGACGATGTCCGAAGCCGCGTCGAGCAAGCCAACCTCCACGATCCCCGCGGCGAAACGGCCGGGATCGAGGACCGGGTTCGGGGCCGAATCCGCCAGGAGCACGCTCGAGTGGCGGGCGGCGAGGCGGCGGTTAAAGGCGCCTACCACGACAGCCGGGCCACGCTGCGCCGCGAATCCGATGAGGCCCTGCGAGACATCCAGGCGAGAAAGGCCGATTACTTCCGGGGAGCGATCGCCCGCGCGGCCAACGATTCCTCGCCGGCGGAGTTCGCCTACGATTATGTCGGCGGCGCCTTGTACAGCATCGGCAAGAGTATTTCGGGAATCGGCGCCGGCGCGAAGAATCTCGTCTTCGGCGGCATCGGAAGCGAGTTTGAGACGACTTACGAACGCGCGTTGCGGGACGGCAAGGGCAAGCTGGAGGCCGTGGGCGAAGCGCTGGCGACGCTGCCGGAAAGCGCTGCAACCCACTTTAAGGCGGGCATCCACAAATGGGCGGACGAGCGCGTCGCGGCGGTGGCGGATCGGCTGACGCCCGCTCAACAGGACTATTACCGGGCCGCGATATTTGAAACGTTCGCGGGACTTCCGTGGGCAAAAGCCGATCTCGGCACCGATATGATTGTCGGCATAAACCGGTTATTGATCGAATCCATGCCCAGTTCCGAGGTTTTCCGCAACGCCGAACGCGGCCTTCTACAGGAAAACCCGGAAACGGGTGAAGATATCGCCCAACTCCTGCGTCAGGCCGCGACGCAGCACCGTCCAGACCTCGTCGATCTCATCGGCAACTACAATCGAGCCACGGGCTCAACAGCAAGCGGTATTTCCGATCAGAGCTATCCCACCTTTGCACAGGAACGTCCCACCCCAGCGGATTTGATCCCGATCTTTCAAGAGATGGAAAGCCGGTACCGTTTGCCGCCCGGATTGCTGGAACGGATGGCGAGCGTGGAATCGTCCTTCAACCCGCTCGCCACGTCTCCGAAGGGCGCAGTCGGTGTAATGCAGCTGATGCCCGCCACCGCCGAGCGCTTTGGCGTGACCGATCGGACCGATCCGCGCCAGTCCATCGAGGGTGGCGCCAAGTACGTTCGGTGGCTGTTGGATCATTTCCAGGGCGACCTTGTGCGAACCGTTGCTGCGTACAATGCGGGCGAAGGCGCTGTCGAGCAATACAACGGCATCCCCCCGTTCCCGGAAACGCAGGACTACGTGCGCCGCGTACTGGGGAATCAATTGGCGGCAAAGCGCGATTAACGATCGGGGGGATGACATCCTTATAAATTTGTTTTATTTGGACAAGCGACTTTAGCTGTCGAGGCTAATCATCAAAAACAGAATGATGGTGGATATTGCCAGGAATAAATCGATATACGGGATCTGTCAGCAAATCAATCTCATTATCTGTTTTTTCCGCGAAAAATACTAAGTCTTCATCCCCACCTGCAAATCTTACTTTCTGACTTCGTATGTCCTTTTCGTCCGCATGCGTCCACTGCTCCGCTGGCCGGGTTGGTTGCGTGCTCTTCTCCACACCCAACAATCGCCATGCTAAAGTCACGATTGACCGGCAGAACGCGCGCACGAGCTTGATCAGAAAATCAGCGACAAAGCCGATCCAGAGAATGACCCCTATGCCCAAAATAAATTCGTTCTGGTTCTCGCGCGCCAACCAGAACAATACCACCGAGCACAGAACCACCCGCCAAAAAGGCGATCCGATCGACGCCCCGTCCCTCTTAATATGCTGTGATTGCAGTGCTGAAATCTTCCCGTTCGCCCGGTCGACTTCAACCAAGGACGCCGGATCCAGTCTGACGTTGACCGCACGCGGCCCTTTCTGGTGATCCTGTGGATCGAACAGAACGAAAGCGCCGGTTTTCGGCGTGAAGCCTGGCGCAGCGTCGGCGAAGTGGAAGAAGCGGTCCACGCCATCTCTACCGGTGATAAATCCGTAGCCCTTCTTGTTTGAGAACCACTTAATCACACCGTTGCTTGGAAGGGTGTCTAACGTGCCTAACTGAGCGGGATCCGGTTTGTCCATTGCACCAATCCACAGAACTTCGCCGTAACGACAATCAGAGTAAAACCCTTTTGGGAATGAGGGCAAGCCGCCCATCCCCTTTATTTACATAGTACGACGCCGAGGCGGCGTCGAACCACGGGGCCAATTGTGGTCCGCGCCGGCATATAGTAACATATCTACATAAATGATTCCGAACAGCGTTACATGATGACCATCACCACTGTATCCAGTCGAGAGTTCAACCAAGACGTAACCCGTGCCAAGAGGGCCGCCGAACATGGCCCCGTCTTCATCACAGATCGGGGCAAGCCATCACATGTGCTGTTGAGCATCGAGGAATACCGCCGCCTCACCGGTAAGCGCCGGAACATCGTTGAAGCGTTGTCGATGCCAGGACTCGCCGATATCGAAATCGAGTTTCCGCGCTCGCGCGAGCTTCCCCGACCGGCGGACTTTGATTGATGTTTCTGCTCGACACTAATGTCGTTTCCGAACTGCGCAAGGCCGGCGATGGCAAGGCCGATGCCAACGTCACGGCGTGGCTGTCAGGCGTAGACGCGGCGAGCTTATACATCTCCGCCATCACCGCCATGGAGCTTGAGCTAGGCATTCTCCGCGTCGAGCGACGCGACGCCGCTCAGGGTGAGAAACTACGCACGTGGATGCGCACCCGCGTTCTTCCCGAGTTTGTCGAGCGGACGTTGCCGATTGATGCGGCTGTAGCGTTGCGCTGCGCCCGGCTTCACGTACCCGATCCGCGTTCCGAACGGGATGCGTACATCGCGGCTACGGCGCTCGTCCACGGTATGACCGTTGTAACGCGGAACTTGGCCGACTTCGAACCGACTGGCGTTCGCCTTCTCAATCCTTGGAACAAGGCCTGAAGTGCGTGAGCCATAGCAGAGCGCCAAGTACGAGTGACTGCCAAACGCGTTCTTCAATCGAACTAACGGCTTGAGCTGGCAAGACCATTATCGGCCGTCGGTCGCCGATTCCGGACGCTAAGCCGCCATCTCATCATCCGCAGGCGCAACATCGCCTGCGGTCTGAGGAAGCTCGCTATCGAGCACCGGCAACTCCACGACATCGTCGCCCATCGAAAAGCTGGCGCCCCGTCTCTTCGCAAACCCCAACGCGCAGTATTGGCATACCGGCGGAAGTTTGCAATCCTCGATGACCAGATACTCGCCGTGGCAATCCGGACAGTGGCGGAGATGCGCCAGGCCGCAGCGCAATGCTTGAGCGAGCACCCAGGCTTCCGTGATATTGGCGGGTCTGACTTTGCCGAACGGACGGCGGAACCGTAACGCGTTCGGATAGCACTCATGAAACAGATCCCAGGCCGCTATCACCGCCTTGGCATCGACGCTTTGCCGGTTGTCGAGCGCGCTTGCCTTCAGGTACAAGGACGCAAACGCCGACAAATAAACCATGGATGCCCGATTATTCGGGATCGACTGGATCCTGGGGCTCGGTCCCGATGGCGGTCCTTCCCCTTGGTGAATGCATCGGTGCATCTCGCGCAGTTCCTCCACCGTGAGACTCCTGACCGCTTGAAATACGTAAGGAATTCTCAGTCTACGGACAATCAGCTCGCATGCCAGTTTCTGGTCTGCCAGTCTATCGGTGAAGCTGAGTGATTCATCACACATGCGAAAACCTCCCGGAGAACTCGGGGTGCCGTTCAACTGGCAGCTAGTTCATTGGCGGGCGGGAACGCCGTTGCTGCCGCCCCCGACCAACAGAATGAGCCGTCTTGCGCTGTCCTCATCACTGAGCTTACTGCCGCCCATCAAGATTTCCCGCCAGCACCCGGGGGCGAAACGCGGCGCAAAGCACAGCATGTCCCTCTGAGCGATGGTTTGCAGCCGCCGGATAGGAATGGCCGGAAGCAAGCGGACGGCATCAGGTGTCAGACCCAGCTTGACCATGGCCTGATGCGGGCGGCCGGACATCACCATTTCCCGGGCTTTGATCAGGTATCCAAGATTCATTTCGTAGATGTCAGTGTTATCGGTTTCCATTTCTTCACCTCCTAAAACAACTTAGAACAGCGTTTTCAGCAACGCCGCAACCGCCAGGACCTTCCGTCCATAGCGAAGCGCGGCATCCACGTTCTCCCAACTGTGGTATCGGCCGATACCCAATACGAGATTGCCTGGCGTGGAACCGATGGCCTCGGCCAGCACGTCGGCTCCGATGCGGATATTGGTCGTGGGATCCAGCAGCTCCTCAGGCTGCGTGACACGATGCCCGTTCCAGCGGACACTGACCTGCATCAGCCCGACGTCGATATTCGAACTACCGTTGGCCAATGCAGTTTTCAAGATGGTGTGAGCTTCCGCCCTGGATTTCGGAAGGATCGAACGCCCCGCTAGGTTGAGCGCCCACGGCCAGGGCTTTGCGAGGGACTGATGGATGCGTTTTGATTCCATCAACGCGACGGCGTAGAGTATGTAGGGATCGAGACAGCGCGATGCGGCGATCTCCCACCAGATGGTCTCTTGAATACGGTGATCGCCAACCTGGCGTATGTCGGAATCCGCCTCCCCGATTTCCCGTATTTGCACCGGATCCTGAGCCCAGTTGGCCAGTGGGAACAGGAGAAAAGCCATTACAGCCGCGCATGCGCGGCTTCTCTTTCCATGGCGCGCGCATGGCAGGCGAAACAGGATCGATCCAAGAATCCAAGCGTGACTCAGAAAACGTTCCCCACCCATCCCATGTCCCCAGTAATCGACTACTTTGTCCGTTTCGGACAATCAGGCATGACTTGCCCTAATTTCCTTCTATAATCAAAAACCGTTAGGCGTGTAAGGTCGGAATTTACCACAATAGAAATTTAATACAATTATTTTTATTTGTGAATTTTTGTATATGACGACATCTCAACCTTCCCGGTCTCAGTCGGATGCCGCTATTCCTGGCTTGAGTGTACTATCCGACGACGGTCGGATCATTACCGGCCGAATGGCGGTCGCGGACTGGATCGCCGTGCTCAACCATCCCCGCCAGCGGGATAGCGATCGCCATGCCCGCGCTCGGCATTGGGCGGAGGCTCGGCACGCCGAGGGCGCCGTCCTCGATCATCTCGGGCATGTGAAAGCCGCTCTGCTGAATGGCGTTCTGTACAAAATCGATGGCCACACGCGAGCGCTGCTGTGGACACGAGGAGAACTGCCAACCCCGACCGAAGTGCACGTGACGGTATATCGTGTCACCTCGCGCGCGGAACTGAATGCGCTCTACGGAACGGTCGACGCCGAATCGGCCGCTGAAAGACAACAAGACAAGATCTCCGGCGCGTACCGGGAAAGCGGACTCGTTCTCACCTCCACCCGTCTGAAATCCGGCATGATCGGGTCCGCGCTCAATATTGCCTTGCGCGGCCTCGTGCGCCGTAATCAGCCACGCGACGCCAAACCCATCGACGTTTATCGGGCCGTTCACCTGTTCCGACAGGAATTGGAGATCCTAGACCGTCTCGATCCTCCGAACGACTTGTTCCAAACGGGTCTGATCGCCGCTGCATTGCTTATGCTGGCGTTGAAGCCGCGCTCCGAAGATTTTTTCCGTGCCGTGGCCACGCGATCCGGCAACATGCGCGGCGGCCGCGCCGATCCGGTTCAGGCGGTCATCGAACTCGTGGCGCCTTTGCTCAGAACCGGACGAGCGCGAAATCAATTGGAGCAGGAAGACCTGTGCGCTCGGTCTCTTCGGGCGGCAAAAATCTGGTTAGGCGGCGAACGCTCGCGCGATTACTGGATGCTGAACAAACCACGCGCGGAAACCATCTTGGACTATTGCCAGAAGGTAAAGGCATTAAAGGGTGTGTCACTCGATGATCCCGATCTCTGATGGGTTCGTGCTCAACGCCAACTCGGCGATGGACGGCGGACCCGCCAAGCTGAAACACCATCAATCCGGGCTGGACCGCGCTGCCAGGCCTCTTTCCAATGGCATGCGGCGTCAACCGTGCGGTGGTTGAAGACCCTGGGTTGCCTATTCCTTTTATGTTTCCTCGCGCGCATCCCGGCCGGTGCCGCCGCGCCACCCATTGCCGTTATCGTCCCGATAGCCGAAGAGCCTGTCGGCCGGTTGTATGAGTCGATTCTGTCCGGCATCCGGACCCGATCGTCAGCCGAGGTGCTTAGGATCAACCCCCGTACCGAAGCGCGGGATGCCCTGACCTGGGTTGCCGGCGTTCATCCAACAGCGATTATTTTGCTGGGCCGGCCGGTCTACGACCAGCTTTATTCTCGATTGGCGGCTGTTTCGACGGTTCCCGTGCTCGTCGGCGGTGTTTTCTTTCGGAGCGGAACGGAGTCACCGGAAGGCATCGATTTAACCATTGAGCCGCTCGCCTTCCTGTCCCGGGTGAAGCAGCTGATGCCCAATCTCAGACGCCTTTATACCGTCAAAACACGCAGTGCTTCGCCGATGCTCGTTGATGCCGCACGTCGTGCGGCCAATACCCACGGGTTGGCGCTTGATATGGTCGACGGGACTACTCCGCAGTCCGAAGGGCTGGCGTATTGGTCCGCGCTCGACCGAGCCAAATCCGGCGAAGACGCGGTATGGATCATGCAAAATACAAGTGTGGTCGAAACGCTGTTTCCGCACCTGATCGAACGCTCGTGGTATCGAAAAATTCCGCTGTTGTCGGTTAGCGGCGAGCATGCCGAGCTCGGAGCCCTCATAGCCGCTTATCCGGATTACGAGGCCATGGGGGCACGCCTAGCTGAGCTCGCCCTCAATAAACTCCATTCACAAGGACCACGGCGTGAAATGGTGAAGGATCTTCGATTTTGGATTAACGACCGGGTGCGTGCACACCTCGGCATTAATCTGCCCCCTGCACTGGCTCCTGAAGTGACACGAATCCGTTAGCTGGAAGGTTGCATCTCTGCAATGGTATGCGAAAAAACCTCACAAACACCCTGAGACCCGCCACCTAAGATCGACCATGCGCAAGCTTCACCGACAGCCACGGCCCATACAACGTGAGTTGATGATTCCAGCACTCGGCGCTGTCCTGGCTACGAGTACGATCTCAGCTGTCCTCTCTCTGATTTTACTCACGGCGCAGCTGCATACGTATTACCTGGACCAGAGCCTCCTTAGCGCAAGATCGCTCGCAGACTCCAGTGCTGCTGTATTCATTTTAGGCTCGCGAGATCTCGCTGAACGCGTCGCTGGCGCCGTCGTAACTAAAACAGATGTTTCCGGAATCGCATTCTTCGGCCCAGACGGTGAACTCCTGTTCGAGCCTTTCGGAGACGTTACGTTACCATCGCCTCTTACAATCGAGCACCGCTCAGATCCATACCTAACATCCGAAACCTCCGCCAACTGGTACCTCATCGTACCCGTCGATGCTCGCCAGTCCGGTCACGCAGCCGATGCTCCCGCAACCGAACGACTCGGTTACCTGGGCATCGCCGTACCCAAACAGCCGCTGCATCAAATGCTACTGCTGGTGACTCTAATCACAGGGGCGGTCTCCATACTCGTGTGCTTTCCAGTGCTTGCCTGGCTGAACCGCCGTATCCGCCGAATGGTATGGGCGATCACGACGCTGTCCGATGCCGTGCAGCGCATCGACCCCGCTCGTCCGTCCACCTCGCTGCCGTCCTGTGACGGCCCCAGGGAACTGGTACTGATCAACCACGCTTTTACCGGACTCCTTAAGGCCATTCAACGCCACCAGGGTTCGCTGGAAGCGTTGGTCGAACTGAGAACTCAGGAGCTGCGGGAAGCGCGCGATGCGGCGCTGCGGACCGCCCAGTTTCGAGCCCAATTCATGGCGATGCTGAGTCATGAGATGAAAACTCCGCTCAACGCCATCTACGGATTCGCGCAATCAATCGCCGATGACCTCGTATTCTCGGACGATGGCCCAGCCGCTACGCGCACCCGAAACATTCTCCTCAACGCCCGCAAGCTAACGGACTTGGTAACACAGATCCTGGAGATCGCGCGCATGGAGGAAGCGAAGACCGAACTCCAGCTCGAAGCGGTCAACGTCACTGAAATCGTCCGGCAGGCCACCGATGCTTTGAAACCCTTGGCGGAAGCCAATCGCAATCACGTCTCGATTCGCTGTCCGGAAAAGCTGAACGCGGTGTTGGATCCCCAGAAGTTCGAACGGCTTCTTATGAACCTTGGAACCAATGCCTGCAAGTTCACCGAGTGCGGTCAGATCCGCATTGAGGTAACCCTTGATGATGATCATTTCGAGGTCGCTGTTATCGATTCCGGCATCGGTATCGATCCCGCCGATCAAGAATTGATCTTCGAACCATTTAGACAGGTCGATATGAGCCATAAACGTCGCTATCCCGGCACCGGGCTTGGCTTAGCGATCAGTCGCCACTATTGTGACATCATGGGCGGGCGCCTGACGGTATCAAGTACGCCAGGACAGGGATCGACCTTCACCGTCCGGCTGCCACGGCGGGTCGATCAGATTGCAGCCGCGGCACGATCTGAATCCGGCACCCGCCTTGCGGTCGCAGCAACAATCCAGAACGGGGATTTACCCGATAGTCGCATGGTACATAGAACTCGAAGCGCCGCAGCAGAGTAACAATGCTTTGCAGCAGAATTCGATTGGCTAGATGTAAGCCGAGACACATATGACGTCCGCTGCCGAAAGGCACAAATGAACAGACCCCCGGCGCACGTGCCCCTGGCCCAAAGCGCGCCGGATCGAAACGCTCCGGATCCGGCCAGATATCAGGCAACCGCTGCGTTATATAAGGGCTCATCAGGACCAACGAACCTCTGGGAATCGCGACGTCGCCAATCCTATCGTCGCTGACCGCATACCGGAGCAGAGCGATTGCCGGCGGGTGAAGTCGCAATGACTCCTGTACGATGTCCCATAAGTACGGTAACGCCTCGGCATTAATCTCGTCCTCCCCCCAATTCAGCACGTCCTTCCTGGCTCTCTCTGCAATATCCGGATGCTTGGCCAGTTCATACAACAACCACGTGAGCGCAATAGCCGTTGTCTCCTGCCCGGCGATGTACAGCGCGACGATTTCGTCCCGCAACAATTTTGCATCCATCGAGCAACCCGTGTCGGGGTCGACCGTTTCCCGCAGAAGGGCTATTAGACCCTGTCGCGTGCGAATTGCCTGGGCGATGAGCGGATCCACCACCCGGTCAACGGTTTGGATCGCTCGTTGGAAGCGCCAACTGGACGGCACAGGAAGCCAGGAAAATATCGGCCCCATGAGCGCTCGTCCTAGCGTCTGGACGAGAAACTCCTGGTGCACCACATGAATCGCTTCGATTACCTCCTGCGCAGCCTCAGTTTGACCTGCCTCCTCTCCAAACAAGACCGATGTCATGATGGCCTGTGTGAGGACCGCGCACTCGACTTCGACCGCTAGCCGCTCACCGGCTTTTCGGTCCCAAGCGTCCGCTAAGTCGACGAGTTTCCGGTCGATGAGATCGGCCCATTGTTTAACCGCCGCATTCGTAAAGTGCGGCTTCAACATCCGCCGCTGACTCGCCCACGCCGGACCATCGTTGTTCACCAGGCTGTCACCAAAAACACGCTTGGTTACGCTGGCAAATCGATTATTAATGTAAACGCCAGCCTGCTCGCGCTGATAGACGTGCCGCACGTGCTCCGGGCGTGTTACCAGAAACGCTCTGTAGGGTCCTAACCGAAACAGAGCAGGGCAACCCTGCTCGGCCAACGATTGAAAGAAACCCGGCAAGTCGGTCATGAGCCGATAAGTAGCACGAAAACTGTTCAGCCTGTGAACCTCCCTAGAATCTCACTCGAACCTGCCCCAGAAAACTGCGCCCGGCCAGCGGAATATCTGTTACGAACGGATCCTCAGACAGTGCAGGCTCCCAGATGTCCGCATCGAACGCATTCTCGACCCGAAACAATACATCCAGCCCTCTCAGGACTTCCGTCCGAGTAACCGTGAACCCAACGCTGAGGTAATCCTTGACCGGATTTTTGCTTACACCAGTGGCGCGCGGTCGGTCGGCGACCGCATTCAGGCGGGCGTCAAACTGCCAGTGCGTCATAGGATTCCAGTGCAGGCGAGTATAGACATGATGACGTGGTAGTGAAACCAGACCGCTCGGCAATCGATTATCCACAGGCTGCTGATGGGAGTAGTTCGTGAACCATCCGAGATCGTCCGTCAATCGAAAAGACGCAGCAAACTCAAAACCATAAACCTCGTAATCACCGCTGTTTCGAAAATTTTGTAACGCGGGGGTTGCGACGGGCAATCTCTCATTGACGATGAGGTTCTTCAAATCGGACCAAAATCCGCTTAGCTCTACTCGGTTCGTGCCGAAGCGCTTCTCCACACCGATTTCGACCGTATCAACTGTCTCCGGATCGAGCAATTGCCCTTGGATGAGTTTCGCACTGCCGTTTTCGAGGAAGCTTGGCGGCCTGAACGCGCGTCCATAGCGAAGCGAAGCGGTTATGTCGTGACTCAGGTCGTACATTACGGACAGCCGAGGACTAACGCTCACGCCCACATCGGAATAGCCATCGAAACGGACGCCAGCCGTCACCACCCCATCGTCAAAGGCGCGCCAATCGTCCTGCAACAGCCCGTAGATAATGGTGCGCTCGCGAAAAGCCGAGAGCAGATCGGGGCTGACAGCGGACACGGGCTGAAGGCCGCCCAGCGGCATCAAACCGCCCGTTATCGGATCTGGCGCGAAATTGATCCGGCTACCCACTTTGTCGGTCCATTGGTGCGCAAAACCGATTTCGGAACGCAACGTGTGTCTTGGAAACCCTCGATACAACAAGCTCACCCGAGAACCGACGGTACCGATCTGGGTACTAACCGATTGCCTGACACCGTCGGCAAATGCTCCGAACGCACCTGGCGGAAATATCTGAAAAGAGCCGTCGTTATCCAACCATGTAATATAGGTATTCCAGGTAATCAAGGATGATTTGACCTGGTCTTGGTAGGTCACATCCCCCACATAGAAATTGTTGCGGAGTCGACCGTTGGGATCCAAGGTATCACCGATGCCAACGCCGACTCCCGCATCCCGAAAGCCTTCGTAAATTCCGCGAATCCGCCAGTGATCCGAAATTCCCACATCAAAAGAGGCGACTACCTCGTCGCGACCGACATTGAGCGCTCCAGACGACAAGGATGCCGACGACCCAAACACGGCATCCAACCCGGTTTGAGCATCGGTGGGCACCCGTCGGTTTGGCCCGTTCGTGCTGCGCCCGTAGGCAAAGAACGACGCGTCCACGTCGCTACCCTTGTGCCCTTTGGTCAGCCAGCCTGAATAAGTGTCAAAGCTGCCAACCGCCCCCCCAAGCTCGCCAATCATGGTTTCGTCAGCGTTCTTGGTGACGATATTAATTACGCCGCTGAGCGCATTGCCGCCATGTACCGCTGAGCCAGGCCCGCGGATGACTTCGATCCGAGACATGGCTTGAACCGGCATGTTCCAGATGGAAGTCCGTCCGCCAGTCACCGCGTCTTGTATAGGAACGTTATTGACCATGACAAGGATTTCGGCATTATTTTGCGTCGCGACGCCGCGAACCCCGTATATGGTCCGAAACCCGACCGCATTACTCACGTGGAGGCCAGGCACAGTCTCGAGTACGTCATCGACGGTCTGGGCGCCCATCGCCTCCATTTCCGCCCGGGTAATGACCGTAGCCGCAGATGGCGCATCGGAAAGCGGCTGCATGTAGCCGGAAGCGATCTCAATGGCTCGCGCCGATCCCAATTGCAGGAGAAGGTCATCTTCTTCGTCTTCGGCTGCTACGACGATTGGGATCATGAGCAGTGCAAGTACCGTCCTTAGTGCTCTCATTGTGTGACTATGGTAACGTTCTACTTACAATGTTAGCCGATCAATCAAGGACTGAAGAACTCGTGCGAAAAATAATCGACATCAACAGGCTGAGCCCGCTCCGACGTGAGCGTATCTTGATCTTCGGGAATGAAGACGTCCTTCAGACTATGGCGCTGAAGGCTCTGCACGAGTCTGGTTTCAGACGGACAAAGTGCTGTTCCGGCCTGACGGAAGCCGTAGCGATTCTCTGCAATCATCTGGTACACGCGCTGATTGTGCTGAGCACTGGCGACCAGGTCGATCCGCTGGCGGTGGTCCGGCTCGTACGGAGCGGCTTTTTCGGCCCCGACGATATTCCGATCGTCACCGTAACGGATTCGACCACCTGTATGGTGGTGGCACCACTCATTCCGGATACCGGTGCGGTCGCCCTCGATATCTCGGACACGTGGCGGTTAGCGACAGTCTTGGATGACGCCCTGCGCCAACGAGCGCATCCGACCGTTTTGAGCGTAGATGATGATCCCGAGACGCATGCCACCGTCTCGGATGCTTTGGACGAACTCTACCGCGTGTCTTGCGCGTCAAGCGGTGAGGAAGCGCTAGGTCTGCTGAAAGATCGCTCGTTCGATCTCATGCTATTGGATTTGATGCTCCCCGGGCTCCAAGGCGATGAGATCCTGACTCGCCTGCCCCACTCTGCGCCGCCCGTCATCGTTGTGACCGGCGTGGATTCGGTCGATCGATTCAGGTGTTTGATGACTGACGGCGCCTATCACGTCATCGAGAAGCCGATTGACTATGGCGGATTGCGCCGCACTTGCGCAGCCGCTCTCCGAAGTGGCCGCGTCTCCGTGCTATCAAAAATGACCATCGGATTGGAACGTTCGTTCAACAGTGTGGCAGAACTGCTGATCGGTGCCCACGATGCGCTGGAAACGGGACGAACTGGACGCGCAAAGGCTCTCCTCGCCGAGGCTCAGCAGTTGCTACCTCCACTGGTGCGCTCCGCTTCCTTGGATGATTTCCTTTGATCGCGCCGCGGATCGGACATAGCCGGAAGCCAGACCGGACCAAAAACACCGAACAATTGACCCGGCGTTGCAAATAATCGCCAAAATTGCAATTTTCTGCAGCGCCGGCTGACTTCAGCGCTGCCATAATCACCGCTGGTCTTTTCTAGGCGGATCCCATGCCCAAAAGCTGGGAATCCCGGTCTTCGTGCCCGAAACTGCAAATTTAAGGATTCCAACTCCGACTCTTGTAAAATCGGCAGGGGAATCCGGTGACACTCCAAATCCTCCGTCTACGGAGAAAAAAAGAATGTGTTACAACGGAGCCTATAATCGATGAACCAATTAACGGACACCAGTCCCGGCGGTGATTTACCGTTTCCCCCGCGCAAGAAACCGATGAACAGTTCCGCGTATAACAACAATCAATTAGATCTTTTCCAGACGTTCCTCTGCAACCCCAACGAACGCGAAAGACTTTCTAATACGATCGATATTTGGGATTCGATCCCGCGGTATTCGATTTCCCGCCAAGAACAAAACAAGCGGCGCGATGCGAACGGCGGATTGCCCATCCTCGCAATTCAATTCGAATATCGTGGCCAACCGTACATAGCCAAGATCCAACCTGCGCGTATCGAAGAGCCCGATGGAGTTACGCGAGATTATTACCCAAGTGCTTCCGAGGAATTGGTCGAAGATGCGCTCCGAAAAATCGCACTCCGCCAAAATCAAGGATTTTTTGAGAAAGACAAGTACCGGAGCGGCGTCGCATTTTCCCTTTATGAACTACGCGAAGAATTATCGGCTCGCGGGCACGCGCGCTCTTATCAACAGATCATCCAAAGCCTAACTATCTTGCAGAAAAGCCACATCGAACTCCGAGTTGGCGAGGGGCGTGGTGAGGCGTTCCTTGCCGCCAATTACTTGCCCACGCTGTCTGCCGTTTCGAAGAAGCGGCTCCTTGAGGATCCTGGCGCACGATGGATTGCTCAATTTCATCCACTGGTCACACAAAGCATCGATCAAGTAACCTACAGGCAATTCAACTACGAGGTCATGATGTCGTTACCGACTCAACTGGCCCGCTGGCTGCACAAGCAATTGTCGATCAAATTCACCTTCGCCGGCCTCGCGTCAAAACCTTTCGAGATGCGCTACTCAACGATCAAGCGCGACAGCAATTTATTGAACAGGGGCCGCGAAGTCGATAACCGCCGTGACGTCGACGAAGCCTTTGCTGAATTAGTTAAGATGAAGGTACTACGCGAAATTGAAAAGACGAGCATCACGCAAGGAAAAGGCAAGGTCGTCGAGGTAGTTTATCAGCTGTTTCCGTCCCCTGAATTTGTTAAAGAAATGAAGGCGTCGAACAAGAGGGTTCTCAATTCCAAACCGGCCGCTACGGAATCACTACGGTAGTTTTAGGACACAGCAGACCGAAATTCCGGTAGTTTTAGGGCATAGCAATCAGTAGCTATAGGGCACACCAGAAACTTATCCACAGCCTGTCATCCTGGCCTTCGGTAGCTCTAGGACACAGCAACGTGAATTCTCGGTAGCTTTAGGACACGGCAGAGCAATTTTTCAGTAGTTATAGGGCACAGGGTGGTCGATTTCCGGTAGTTTTAAGGCACACCGGAACAAGCTCAGACATGGGATACACCGAAACTCGGTAGTTATAGAACACAGAAAACGGAGGTTCTTCTCGATAAATCATAAACTTGCGACCTCTTATCCTTTTAACCTTTTTTTAATCTTTTTGTATTAACCTCCATCTTCGTCCCCTCCCCTGTCCCGCAAAATCCCGCCATCCTACCAGTCCACCGAAAATTCAGCGCGGAAGCCGCGTCATTCATGACTGGGAGGAAGCACTGCCACAAAGAGTTTAAGTTCATATTTACGTTGTCTTTGTGATAGACACATCAATGTGAAGACAACACTTCAGATCAAACTGCTGCCGAATGAAAGTCAGCATGCTGAGCTGAAAGATACCATGCGCGTGTTTAACGACGCTTGTAACTACATCGCGGAAGTGGCCTATCGGGATTAGTGTGCATCGAAGTTCAAACTGCGAAAGCTGGACTAGGATGATGTGCGAAAGCAATTTGGTTTATCCTGACAGATGATGATTCGCGCCATCGCCAAGATCGTCAAAGCCCATAAGCGCGACAAAGCCATGCACTGCTTTTTCAAGCCGACGGGCACCGTGGTCTACGATCAGCGCATCATGAGCATCATGGGACTGGACACCGCCAGTCCTCCTGACTGTGCAGAGGCGTTTGTCTATTCCCATGCAGATGGGCACCTACCAGCGCGTGCAGTGGCATCGCACCAGAGGCCAGGCCGATTTGGTGTTGGTCAATAATGTTGTCTATTTGCTGATTGTGGTCGAACACCCGAGGAACCGCCAATCGACCCACAAGCCTTCATCCGCGTGGACCTAGGCATTACCCGGATCCCCACAAATTTCAACTGCAAGAACTTCTCGGATCAATCGGTAAAGCACATTCAACGCCGTTACCACAAACTGCGCAAGGCCTTACAGGCTAAAGGGACACAGTCAGCTAAACAACGGCATCTCCGGAAGATTTGGCGCCGGCGATCACGATTCCAGCGGGACGTCAATCATGTCATCGCCAAACGCCTTGTCGAGAACGCTAAAGACACCAGACGCAGCCGGACACCGGTACCGAAGTCCAACAGGGCCAAACATAGCGGGTAATCCTTTATTCCAACTCTAAGCCTTCATCGCCTACAAGGCCGCTATCACGAGAATCCCCGTGGTCTTTGTTGTCCCGTGGTATACCTAGCGCACCTATAGTGTCCGCGGCCATGCAGAGAAAGCCAATCACAAATCCCAATCCCGGTTTCAGTTTATCCCCTGAGCCCATACTGAGAACGCGGATACCAACGCGGCAATGAATATCACTCCTAGAGTCGAAATGTCATGCGGCTGATCGTAGCATGCAATGGTCGGAACGAACGCCGGGAGCATAGTTTCAAGCCCCTTGCTTCAAGGCTTACCTTTACCCACAAATTTGAGGGAAGCTGAGGGATGGGCAGCGAGGGCGCAACACGAGTTTGGCCAAACGGACATCGGCGGCGCTAAAGGGGCTTTACCGATTCATGGAAAATGACCGTATTAAACGTCAGGCGGTATTGAGCCGTCATTACTACGCCACGGCGAAGCGGTGATGTTGGCGGTCCAGGACACGACCGAGGTGGACTATACCCACCATGCTGTGAAACCCCGGGGTTACCCTGCGACGTGTTTCTGGACCTGGAACAGTGGCAGGCCTTGGCGCCTTATAAGCGCCGTACCCGGACCCCACCCACGCGACGCTGTGAATTGCCGAACTGGGAGGTTATCACGGCCGCCATAGCGGGCAACCGCCGGGCGTGACGGTGGTTTGATGTGGCCTGCGGCGGCTTGATAACCTGGTGGACAGGTGGCTCGTTCTCAACCCAAAAAGCCATAGAAAAAGATGTACGTAAAGATAAGGCCTAAAGGCGTGGGAGGATGTCAATCGTCGCTTTCTTACACTGCCAAGACTACAAATATCAGTAGTTTTAGGACACACCACGCAGTAGTTTTAGGACACAGCACACACGATCTCCGCCGGTAAAAACAGCGGCACTCCAATCTGGAGTGCCGCGCTCATCATCCACAGGCCCCGGTCGTGCCACAGGCCGTGCAGAAATCACAGCCATCCTTCCGAATGACAGCGTAATTTCCGCACTCGTCGCAGCGCCTGCCGGGTGCCACCTCCATGGCGCCCGCAGCACGGGTACGAAGGGACACAATATTGTCGGCCTCGTACGTCACGAGCCCCATCTCTTCCACCGGATAGCCATCCTCATCAAGAACACCCAGCATGGCATACCGATGGATCAGCAGCCTTGCCAGGTAAGCCACCGTGGACGGATAACTCGACTTGCGCTTCTGTCCCGGCACCCAGGCGAGGAAATCCCCTCGCGCTTCCGGAAAATCCAGCAACTGGCGCAGCTTCGCCCCGATCCAGGCGGGATCGATCACCCGCATATCGAAAGACAGACTCTTGCAAAGTCCGTCCAAAACGCGGGGGTATTCACCGGACAACCAGACCGAGTACGGCCGACGGCTGCCATTCGGCAACACCAGTTCCTTCACGCCCATCACGAAGTCGTCGCCCGTGGCGGGGTTCAGTACATCGACCGTCCAGCTCAGCGTGCCATCGGTCCCGGTTTTCGGTTCCTTCGGCGACATCAGAGCGTCCAGCACGGGCGTGCCGGCGATCACCATGACGGCTTCCTCGAACACGCCTAGCTCTTTGCACCGGTAGTGCACGAGTTGGGCGAACCCGGCCACCAGACTGGGCACCCGGAGGGGTTCGCCCTCTGGCGGCAGGGCCAATTCGAAGCCATCATCCCCGTGCGCCTTCATCAAGCTGTCCAATTTCGCCTTCACCCAGCCGTGATCGTTGGACCGCATGTCCATCGACAGCGACTTCGCCAAGGCGCCGAGCCCTCGAGGTTGTTCCGCCCCGTTGATCCACACCTCGAACGGGTGCTTTCCCCCGTTTTCGATATGGCCAATGAACAGTGCGAAACTGCCACGTGGATGATCAACCATGTAGCACCAGGCCGGATTGCCTCCCACTGGACGCGGCCGCTTTCGCCACCGCAAAGAAGCCAGCGTGGGTTCCGGCACGGCATCGAGACGCAGCCTTCGGTCCGGATCGGACCGGTCGAAGTCAGGCTTTTGGCCTTCGTCCGTCGCGGCCGCACTGAGCGTGCCGGTGGACGAATCGGCCACCAAAACCTGTCCCACGATCGTATTCGGCCGGTAGGTCGCCAGCCCCTTCAGGCCCGCGTGCCAGGCCTCCAGGTAAAGGTCCTCGAACGCCTCGAACGGATAATCCGCCGGCACGTTGACCGTCTTGGAGATCGACGAGTCGATGAACGGCTGGACCGCTTGGAGCATCCGCATGTGTTCGAGCGCCGAGATCTCCAGGGCGGTTACCCAATGCGAAGGCAGATTGGAAACATCACCACCCGCCTCGCGATAGAGGCGGTAGGCATGATCCTCCACGGCGTATTCCTCGATCGAGCCATCCGACATCCGTTTCTTCCGGGTGTAGGTCCAGGCGAAAGGTGGCTCGATGCCGTTCGAGGCGTTATCGCAAAAGGCCAGCGAGATCGTGCCCGTAGGCGCAATGCTCAGCAGGTGACTGTTGCGAATACCGTGCATCCTTATGCCCTCCCGGAGCGCTTCCGGCAACCGCATGACAAAGCCCGACGCGAGATATCGCTCCGCCTCGAACAGCGGGAAGGCACCTTTTTCCTTGGCCAGCTCGATGGAGGTCTCATACGCGCGGTTGCGTAAACCTTCCGCGATGCAGGCCACTCGTTTTCGAGTATCCTCCCGGTCGTAGCGCAACCCGAGCATGATCAAGGCATCTCCAAGTCCGGTGAACCCGAGTCCGATCCGCCGCTTGGACATCGCTTCCTGACGCTGCTGCTCCAATGGCCAGTACGTCACCGCCAGCACGTTGTCTAGCATGCGGACGGCAGTGCCGACCACCGTACCGAAATCGTCATAATCAAACGACGCTTGGTCGGTGAACGGCTGTTTCACGAACTGCGTCAGATCGATGCTGCCCAAACAGCAGCAGCCATAGGGCGGCAGCGGCTCTTCGGCACAAGGGTTGGTCGCCTCGATGGCCTCGCAGTAATAGAGGTTATTCTCCGCATTCATGCGGTCCAGGAACAGCACCCCCGGCTCGGCATGATCATAGGTGCTGCGCATGATCTCAGCCCACAATTCACGGGCTCGGATCCTACGGTACACCCAAAGACCATCCTCACGACGAACGGCGCCGGCCGCCTTCTGTGCTTCGCTGGGTTCGGCCTTGTGTACCAGTTCCCATTCGAGGTCAGCTTCCACCGCGTGCATGAACGCATCGGTAATGCCCACCGAGATGTTGAAGTTACGGAGTTCACCGGCGGTATCCTTCGCATGCACGAAGTCAAAGATGTCCGGATGATCGCAACGCAAGATTCCCATCTGAGCGCCCCGTCGCGCACCCGCCGATTCCACGGTCTCGCACGAGCGGTCGAAGACCCTCATGTACGAGATCGGCCCCGAGGCGCTGCTGGCCGTGCTCTTGACCGTGGCGCTGTTCGGGCGGATGGCGGAGAAGTCATACCCCACACCACCCCCGCGGCGCATGGTCTCGGCCGCTTCCGACAAGGCCGTGTAAATACCCGGCTTGCCGTCGACCTCTTCCGAGACCGAATCCCCTATGGGTTGTACGAAGCAATTGATCAAGGTGGCTCTGATGTCCGTTCCGGCCGCGGACATGATCCGGCCGGCTGGAATGAATCCCCCTTGTAACGCTTCGAGAAAACGTTTCGACCAGGTTTCTCTGTCGTTTTCCACCGAAGCGAGCGCTTTGGCAACCCGCCGAAAGATCTCATTCTGTGTGGATTCGCCCTGCTTGGCGTATTTCTCCAAGAGAACGTCTTTGGATATAGGCTGTGTTTTCATTGTTATCTCCTTCGTTTCAAGGTTACCCGGCCCACCGGGATTCTCAAAACCTCCCACGCGGAAGGCCTTCAGAATCCCGGCGGGATGGGCATGATGGATGCCCAAAGGAGACATCAATCCCCCACAGGGGAGTAACGCTCCCCTGGGCAGGGTTTTAAAGGGTTGAACGATCGTTAGGGCGCTATTCTTTCCAGCACGATTTCAGCAGCTGCCCGTGCGTCTCGTAGCCTGAGAAAGCGTTTCGAAGTACATCCTCCTTTTCGAGAAGGTGCTTCTCCCCGCCAATAAATACCGTCCACTGAGAGCCCAAATCCGCGGCCTCTGCACTTGAATACGTACCCGACTTTGACACTGTCCTTGAATAACCAGTAGTCACCGTTCGGTTTTCGCTTCGTAGTGATCATATTCGTAGCTGCAGAATCTCGGGCCGTATCTATGTTACGGATAGTCTCTTTAACCTCGATCACGTTTTTGCTCCTCATGCCGAAATTGATGTGAACGAGGAGCATCCCAAGGGGTATGCTCCCCGAAGATCGCTTGCAAATCCAGGTTTCTCTGTTAAACGTTCGGATGTGACCCCTTGTGGAGAAATTGGATGTTTCAACGAATCCAGTGCCGGTTGGCCGCCCTTCGAATCAAGTCAAGCTTGAACGCCAGGAAACCTCGGGATCCGGATCCGACAATTCATACCGATCCCGATCAGCAAGCGGCCGAGGCACGTCAGACAATCGAGACATGTAATGACTACTTCCGCACGCTCGCGGCGTTGGAGGACGAGTTCGCCGACTTATCGGACCTCGACCTCCAGAATTCCGCCGACCGGCGCCTCCACGCCAACATGACAGCGCTACGGCGTTTGGCGCCCGAGATGGCCCGAAAGAAGGCGCTTGCCGCAGCATACCTCCTGGAGCGCGGTGACACTTCCCAGGAGAGTGCGAGTTCAGCGCCATCCGCCGATCGCGACGGTTGGCAGCTGATCAATGGGGGCCGGGATCACTTCGTCCAGCTCCTGGACGAAGTGATCCATGCCTTGGGACTGCTCGCGCCTTGGGATCCGGAAATGAGCCGGATAGCGGATCTCGCGTCCGCCCGGTGCCGCGTCCTAAAACGCCGCGCATCACTTCAAGTTGTGCCTGCGCGGTCGAACGATCCGCAGTGAACAGATCCATCTGCCCGTTCTCCGATCGGGGCTTTCGAGTTCGCATCTTGATGGCGGCCTTTTCGGCCTTCAATTTCGCGAGCTCGATCTCGCACCGCGCGATTTCGATCTCGAGTTCGAGTTGCGCGAGTCGGCGGGCTCCCGGATCACGGGGACGCCGCGCACGGATGGCGTCCTGGACCTCCCGAGAGAGTTGTTGCCAGTTCCGATCGGGAATCGGCATCCGAAGAATCGGCGCCTCCTCGCGTTGCACCGGTCTTGGCCGGCGTTCAGCCACAACGGTCGCCAGGGTCCAAAGCCCGGTGGCGACCGTTTGGAGCGCGGACATCACGGCTTTTATCGCCAGGATGGCCAGCCCCAGGAAAATCACTCCGAAAAGAAAATTCATAAGCGCACCTCTGACAAAAAAGGAGCGCCATGAACCCCTGGAGGCGATGACGCCCCGGTGGGGTTGATGAATGACTGCGAAGGGCTCGCAGCCGTCGAATAACCAGGCTTAACGCACCCGGTTCGGAGAAGATTGACTTCCCCGCCGCCCGGAGGCGGAACGCCTGCCAAAGGCAGGAGTCAGCGCTCGCCGAAACGAGCGTCTGAACGAATCGGCTTTTCCGCTGACCTCGCCGTCTGCAAGATCAGGGGAAAAGGCGCCGACGCGAAGTCGGCGCACGGATTTTAGGCGGCGATTAGGAGATCCCGCGACAGCTCGAACAACCGGGCTCGAAGCTCATGGAGCTGCATGATCGAGATCGAACATTCAAAGAGGTGGCTAACCTCGATTCCGAGGCCAATCCCCACCACCTCGATCCCGGTCGCGGCACAGCGGGCGAGAATATCCCGCGTGGCTTCCAGGCAGTCGGGCTCGCCGTCGGTCAAAGCCAGAATGACCTTGCGGGGTTCTCGGCAGGCCAGCAATCGGCTCGCGGCATACCAGAGGCCTTGGGCCAGCGGCGTGCCGCCGTCGGTTCCCAAACCGAAATAAGGCGCACGTTGCCGAACCCGTTGCCCGTGGTCCATCACTCGATAGACGCTGTCGGCACGGCCCTCGTATCCCGGAAAGGCCGTGACCGCCGGATTGACGCCGGATAGGCCTTCCAGCGCCAGGGCCAACGCCATGCAGGCGTCCCAGGCCAGGTCGATTCTTTGACCCACGACGGTCTGCTCGTGGCTCACCGTACCTTGCATCGAAGGCGAACGATCCAAAAGCACATGTACGGCGGTGTTCGGCGCCGACTGCGGCGAGCGCCGTTCAAACACCCGCGCATCGCCAGTGGAGAGCCGGTAGAGGCGGTTTCTCGCCACCTTACGGCCCGAGGCCTTCGCCACGGGGCGTTTCAGACGACTGGCTTGCACCAGGCCCTGCAACGTGGCCCGGATTCGGCTCGATTCCCTCACCGTTTTGTCGAGGAGCCCCTGACCCTCTTTCGGTCGGCTCGGCGGCTCATCGGCCGTCGGGAAGTGAATGTTCGCGGCTTGAGACGCCGTGAGTCTCAAGATGTCCCGAGCGCATTCGAAGAGATCCTGACCCACATCGTCGGCTCCAGCAGATAGAACCGCCCGCAGCACGTGGATCGCCTCGTCGGTAGTGCTGTCTGGCGAGTCCGAGGACGGCGATGCAATGGCGCCATCGACCGGTGCATTCGGATCAATCTCTGGCGCAGCGTCGGCACGCCCACTCGGGGTGTCAGTCGTGGCGCTATCGTCCGATTCGGCCGGCTGAGGATTGGGCTGGGCGTTTCCGGTTGGGGCGCCTGGCCCGCTCTGGCCTCCTGAATCGGACGGCTGCTCTTCATTTGCCTTCTCCAGTTCGTCCTGGAGCATGCGCAGGATGCGATCGGTCAGGCTCAGGCACTCCCGCGTTCCGGTCAGAGCCGGAACCTCGGACAACAGCCCGAAAAGCCGGGTCACCGCGCCGGACGGAAAACGGTCCTCGATCAGGCGCTCCGCCGCATCCGCCAGGTCCGCCAGGGCTGTTTGTCCGAGTTCCCGTGTCCGAAGGTGGAACAGCAGAAAGGCCTGCAACACCGCCGCCGGATGGGTATCCGGCTGAGGTACCGTGAAACCGCCCTCGGCGATCAGCTTTCCGACCGTCTTCTCGATCGTCAGGCGCGTACCCGGATAGCGTTCGGCGAGCCGCCTTTCAATGCGAACATCCTCGAGGACATTGAGGATGGCCTTCCGAATCGGCACCGAAGCCGCCTGCGCGAAGTAGTCGAACGCCGTATAACGGACATGGCCCGCCTCGTGGGCAAGGTAGCCCCAGGCGACGTCCCGGTAGCCCGGATTGTCGCCGTCGTAGGCCGGGACAGTGATGGTGTCACCGTCCGTCTCGGCGTCCTGGCCGCCCACACGGACCTTGACGCCCAGCTTGTTGCCCAACGCCGCAGCGACGATGGGGAACGCGTTGTTTAGGCTTCGATTCGTTTTCATAAATTCTTTGCCTCCATTAAAAAGGAGGCAAATCCCACCCCGAAGGGCGCGATTTGCCCCTTGGGGGTGATGATCAATGGCTACGCTTCACGGGGCGCCTTAATCGCAATCCGGTTCCCGTTTTGATCGAAGTAATGACTCAGACCAAAGCGAAGCGCCTCTCGAATAGCGGCGGCATGGGTGTTGCCGTCCACGAATCCTTGTGACTTGTGAAAGAGTCCTTCCGGCCCCTGAACACCGAATTCCGTTTGCCAGCCACCCGGAGGCACACCGCAGTGGATGATCCTGACGGTTCTCATGATGCTCATCAATATTGCGCGAGAGACCCCGCTTTTCGGGGCGGGGAGGGATAGCGCCCGCCGTCAGGCGGCCTTGCTCGCTTCCTCCTTAATCTCAAGTGCTATCTTTGGTTGAAGAACATACCCATACCCGTCCGCCCGCTGGATTAGCGTGCAATACCGGGCATGAATCCCTTGTACGATCCCATCGGGCGTTTGAATGTTGAACGATCCGCTGGCGCGGACCGCCACGCGGCCGACATACACTCCGGCTTTTTTCCCAGCCGGCACCACGGCACGGACCTGGTCCCCAGTCTGAAACCCTCGTACCTGCTTCCGGCGCAGGAGATACCCGCGCGGGAAACCGAACCGGTCCAGGCGTGTCCGTTGATAGTCGCCTCGGCCAGTCGCTTTGATACAGAGAACCAGCCGCCGCCAATCTACCAATGCCTCGATCCTTCCGACGCAGGCCGCATCCAGGGCATACGTCTTGGGGATTCCCAGCCGCGAGCGGTTCCACTTCGTCCGGCCTCCACTCCCAGTCTCGACCGGCAGCCCCGTCATGAAGCGGCGCCTTGGCCTGAGTCAAAATCCGCGTCAGCACCTCCGGCCGGTCGGCCAGAAACGCCTCCACGGGCCGATTCCCTTTCGCCTCGTTGCACCGCCGGCAGGCAAGCGTCAGGTTCGACACCCGATCCGATCCGCCCCGGCTCTTGGGGTGAATGTGCTCGATTTCGAGCGGCACGTTTTCCTTCCCGCAGTAGGCGCACCGACGCCCCCACTTTTCGAGCAGGTATTCGCGCAGCTCGTAACCGAAGAGCGTCCCATGTTGGTACTCGACGCCCTTGATGTCGGGGGTTTGCAGGGCTTGGGTGTCGAAGCGGACGAGTTCCAGACTGATCCCGGTCACCGGCACCCAGCGCCGGAGCCGAGCCACCCAGGCGGCTATCGTCTCCACCCGATGGCGCAAACTCGGCGGCAGCCAACCTGAGGAACGCCGGCGATTGTCAAAGCGCCTGGCGCGGTAGCGGAGGTTGGCGCTCCGCCGCCGCCGACGGAAGGCGCGGCGTTGACTCAAGGCATCGCGAATCGCCTGACCGCGATGGTCTAGCTCGCCTAGCCAAAGCACGTGCTGAGTGTCGCCGTCCTCACGGACGAGCGCCAAGCCCGTTGTCCGGCTCCCCGGATCGAGCTTCAGCCGGACCGGCTGGCACCGGCCGCCAATTCGGTCCTTGAGTCGAATGGTAAAGGGATACACCCTAACCACCACGGCCCGACCGCGCCTCAACAAGAGCCGCGCCCGCTTCTCCGAGCACGGCATCAGGGGGTTCTTTCGTTTGTCCAGTACATATACGGCCATACCGTACCTCGTGTTTCAAAAACGCCCTTACGGGCCTAGTGACGCGAACCTTGCGGTTCGTCTCCCCTCGCCAAGGTTACACGGCGGCTCCTGTAAGCGGTCTTACAGCCCGGAGGACCTTCGCGGCTTTACCTTTCCACAGCACGATCCACCGGTTCTAGAGCCCGGAACTGAGGAAGCATTCCGGGGTAGGTGTGATCGACCTCCGTGTAACGTAGCCCCTTTCCACATCCATGCGAGGGGCTAAGGCTGGTCAACCTAGCTTGCTTCACAAGCTCCGCCCTTCAAGGCAGGGTAGTTGACTTAGAACCAGCAGTCATCCGCCGTGGCGGTCGTCACCAAAGGCTCCGGAACGGAATCCAGCGGCTCGGGTTCAATGGAGGACGCGTCCGGTTCCAGCTCTTCCGCGAGATCATCGAACAGACTGAAGTGGTCGATGACCGGAGATACCGATTCGGCTGGGCGATCCTCACCCGGAACCGAAGCCGGAGCACTCCCGTGATTCATCGGAAGGCTCAGCTCCGGTATCTGCGTCAGCCCTTCCCCGTGACGCTTGATCTTGTCGGGGTCGGACAGCAACAGGGCGGTCGCAATCATCTCGCTGAGGTATGGCCCATCCAGTGCGCCGGTTTTTGGTATGCGGGCCAGGAGATCATCAAGCGTTGCGACGACCGGATGGACCCGATGATCCAGGAACGCCAGCCCATTGAGCTTGTCCCGAATCCGTTTGAAGGGACTCAGGGCCTTGCGGGTCACCGCCTGGCGTCCCAACAGGGAGCTCTCGACCAGGTCGTTGGCGTCCTGGGCGATTTCCCGGAACAGGGTTTCGCTCAACGAGCCGACCTTGCGGTCGAGCGACGACTCGGCTGCGCCTCCGGTTTCCGTCGACTCCGGGTGTGACACCCGGTAGATAATGTAATCGAACCGGAGCCCGGCGGCGACGACCTCGACGGGATCCACGGCGCGGCGGATCGCCTGTTCGAAACCGGGATGTCGCGCGATCCAGGCGTCGATAGTTTGATCGTACCGAGCCAGGAACTCAGCCCGGGCCTCCCGAAATCTCACGGCAATCTGCTCCAATTCCGACCGGATCGAGTCGAGCGAGCCTTCCGGGATGGCAAAGCCGCCGAGAAAGCGCGTACCGACCTTGAGGCAAACCCGCTCGGCCTCCTTCTTGAGGCGGTTGAACACCGCGAGCTCTGTGGGATCAGCGATTTTCTTCGATCCCAGCGAGGCCAGATCCTCGGGCGGCAGCACGCTGCCGTGAGCCAGGATCAGATCCTCCTTGTGGAGTTTCTTGCGGCCACCCCAAATATGGGCGTCGATTTTAACCACCCGCAGGCGGTCGAGAATCATCGTGGTCTCTTGCATGGTGCAGTCTCCAAAAGAGAAGGAACGCACCTTGCCTCAGGGGCGAATCGATGCGCCCCTTCGGGGTTGATTGGATAGTCCTCGGGTGTAAGCTGAAAGAATCCAGCCACCACCGGAGATGATCATGACGTCCAAGGTCGTTCACGGCGGGCGCGATCGCCTGGAACATCAACTCGTGGCAGCGCTCTTTTCACCTGCCACTGAGCCTGAAATTAGATGGCAACAGGCCGTAGGTCGCACGGCTTCCATCCGTCATGGCCACCATCATTCCAGTCGCCGGCGATGGTGATGTTCATCTCCTGGTTGCGCGGATCCCAATAGATGCCGGTCACCAGAAACGTGCCGCGCCAGTCACACGCATAGGGCGTGCTCTCCTTCACTTCCACGGCCATGCCGAAGGTGAGCGGCTTGCCGTGCTCCTCTTGAAACTGCTGCATCTCAGGGTTCATACGGTCCTCCAAAAGAGCCATCGACTTAAAAAAAGGGGAGGCTCTACCCAAGGGGATCGCCTCCCCTTAAGGGCTACGAGAAAGATCAGAACCAGTGGTCCTGATCCGTCTGAATGATTTCCGCTAGATCGATGCGCGGCTGAAGTAGTCCCAGCGCTTCAGCCATGGGCCTGACGTTCTCCAGATCGGTACCGAACTGGGCCAGCACCGGGGTTTCCGTTCGGAGATCGGTCCCGATTTCGAGACCGTCCTCGGTCGCGATCGAAACCATCACGCCGTCGGGCGCCCGTTGCTTGAGGCTCATCAGAACCAGCACAGGCATAACGCCTTGGTCCAGCCCGATTTGGCCTGCCCCGGAAGCGCCGGTCCCCGGAATTCGCCAGTGGCCGATAACCCCGGGTTCGAATTCGGCGTGGTCGCTCCGATCGAGTCGGAATGCCATAGCCAGATCGTCTGCCGCACTCGCCACCGCTCGGCCCCAATCGAGCAATTGCGCTCGCGGCACCGATCGGTCGATTCTGATACGCCAGTAGAACGCTTCGGTCCGAACCTCGGGTGGGGCTGGCACTGGCGTCTCTTGGGCATCCATCTCGACCGGCTGGAGTTTGCCCTGATCATCGATCCGCACCTGACCGACATGCACGTATCCCTTGCGCCGCTTGGCGTTTTCCAGGGCCGTTTTGTCCCGACGGCGGGTGCTGATCTGTGGCAGGGTCGGTCCGGTGGGACCCCAACGGGTCGTGATGGTATCGTCCGAATTGCGCCGGATCGCCCAGTCCTTGCTGGCCCCGTTCGGATACGTGAATCGGTACAAGTCGTACGTCTCCATCACGGTCACGTGCTCCGCCAATCATCCCCGAAAACATCGGCGGCAATCCGATGGATCGCCAGCCGTTGCTCGGGCTCGGCCCGCAAGGTCAAGGCCCGGTCCAAGGCGTATTCCAGGGCATTAGGCGCGCCCTTGAATGCCACCGTTAGCGACGCCCAGCGGATGAGTCCGCGTGTGGACATCGTCACGCTGAGCATTCCCGGTCCCTCCTCACTGCCGACGAAGAGCTTTCGCACCTCGTTGGCAACATGAATCATCTTGTCCCGGATGACGGCCGGGATGGCCGGCACCGTCTTTGCGAGAACCGCGTCTTCCAATTCCGGTTCCGGATAGCCGATCTCAATCAACCGGAAGCGGTCCAGAAAAGCGAGGTTCTGCCGCAGCACGCCTTGGTAGACGCCGCTTTGATCCCCGCCGCCGGCGCTGTTGCCGGTGGCGATCAGGCGGAACTTCGGGTGCGGACGAATCACTTCGCCGCCGTTCTGCGGAATCACCAAGGGTTGGCCCTCAAGGACGTCGTTGAGCCCGGCCAGTTCGGACGGGTCCATCAGATCGATCTCGTTCACGATCAAGAGGTGTCCGTCGCGAACGGCTTGGGCCAAGGGGCCATGCACGAACTGCAGGTTGCCGTTGACCAGTGTGAACTGGCCGAGCAGGTCGTTCAGTTCCAACCGGCCGTGGCAAGTGACCGCGTCCACCGGCCAGTTCAGCCGGGCGGCGATCTGCGTGACCAACGAGGTCTTGCCGGACCCGGTGGGACCCGTCACATAGAGCCCGTCGCCATGGGTTTGGCTCAGGAACGCCAAAACATCCCGCAGCGGTTCCCTGCGGAACACGTACTCCCGTTTGACCGGGATCTTGGGATGGCCGCCGTCGGCGAAGCCTTCGACGGTCAGCTTGGCCGGAGCCTGGATGCCGAAGGTGTCGGCAATGGAAAAGGCTTGGTACATCGTTCCTCCTATTTCAGGATTTCACCCGGCGGGGAGGCGCATGATCCCCAAGGGGACATGAACCTCCCCTTCGGGGTTGCTAAACATAGACGCTGCGGTACGATGACGCGATGGAACACCGTACCCGGAGCGATCCATGATCAAATTGGGCAATCACCTCAGACTGACGCAAGACGAGCTCAAGGCCTTTCGGGCCATGACCGGCGTCCTGAAGCCGCCCCAGACAGTCGAGGAGCACAATGCCGCGCTGGAAAAGACGGCATCGGCGTGGCGGGACGAGGACGAGGGTCCGGCGTCCCGTTTGCTGCAAGCCGTGCTACTCGCGGAACGCATCCCTAAGGAGTAGCTCGGCGAGCAGGGCGGACTTGCGGCGGCCGATCGCCTTGAGCCCCAAAAGTTGGCGGAGCGTTTCGGCTTGGCCGCGGTCGAGCAAGGACAAGACGATGGTCCTGGCCAGGTCGTCGTTCAGTTCCCGGAAAACATCCGGCTGCTGCACCAGCACACCCGCGACCGTGGCGGGTTTGAGCGTCGCCATCTCGAGGATCTGGTCCTCGGCGGCGATACGGGCGGCCATTCTTGAAAAACGGGTGTCGCTTCGTTTCATGATGTGTCTCCTGCTGAAAAAATCAGGGGAGACATGTCCCCCCAGGGGCAGAATCTCCCCTGAGTGGGTTGCAAAAACTTACTTGCCTCGTTGGAGGAGAATCAGATGGTTGATTTGACAGTAATCGATGGGCAACGAGAGTCACTGGAGCAGGTTGCTATCGAAGCCTTTCATAGGAACGATATGCGGCTGCTTGGGCAAACACTTGCTGCCTTAGAGCCGAAGGCGCGCTTACGGCTTATCCTTTGCGACTCAGACGGGCGGCCTTGCGGCGCGCATGGAGTTCTTCGCGGAGAAGGTCCGCCACCCGAATAAGACCTGTTCTGAGATCCTCGTCGGAGCTGTCCAAAACCGCATCGATCGCATCGAGTTTTTCGATCAACTCGTGGTCTGTAGCATTCAAGCAAAAGCGTCGAATAATCTTGAACACTTCTTTCATGTCGTGCCTCCTTCTAAAAAATCAGGGGAGACACGTCCCCCATCAGGGGCACTATCTCCCCTGGGCGGGTGGTCAAACAGCACGTTGCAAGCGCGGCTTGGTGCAACTGCATCAGGTCGGCGTTTCGAACAATCAGTTCGCCAGGACGTTTATGGACGTCCGCACGAACATCCAGAACCGGTCCTCGGTCTCTGGTGGCAGCGACAGTCCCGTCGCGAGAAGCATCAGGAAACCAATCAAACTGCTGATCATTTCTCGGGTCATGGCAACCTCCCAATACATCCAAGAGGTGCCACGCCCCCTCCGGGCATAGCGCCCCTTGGGGGTTGATGAAAAACTGCGGCGTTGTCAGTCCGCAGCGGTTGAATTACCGGGCTTGACGCACCCGGCGCGGAGAAGATTGACTTCCCCGCCGCCTGGAGGCGGAACGCCTGCCCAAAGGCAGGGGTCAACGCTCGCGGAAACGAGCGTCTGAACGAATCGGCTTTTCCGCTGACCTCGCTGAGGCAAGGACAGGGGAAAAGCCCCAACCGAGGTTGGGGCGAATGTTTTTATTCCAGTGAGCCTACGGTGATGTGGGGCTGGATGTTATGCCGTACGTCGGCACTCCGCATACTCCGGCTCTGTTAGGAATTGCTTGAATGTGCAACCGGTGATGTCTCTGATATCCAGGTATTTCAGATACACCCGTTTCCTGCGGGGGTAGCGAATTCGTCTATGACTTTCAATCGCAGCCGCTCGACCTTTCTCGGTTGTACAGTACCAATCGTAGCCGCCTTGCTGGCTATACAACCGCACCACGCCAATCTGGGCCATTTTCTGCAGGTGTTGGTCTCTACGGTTTGCGCAATAGTAGTCGCGATATGGCTTCGGATCGCGCAAGGAGGGATCATCAATACCAAGCATATGTCTCAATGTCTGCAATTGGTCTTCTGTTAGCTTCTCGCTCATAAACACACCATGATCCGTTTTATGAAAGAGTTGTTATGCCTCTGATTTAAGGCTCCACACACCAAAATCCGAAGAGCCTCCAACTCAAAGGGGGCGCATCACAACCTTTGGATGATGAATACGCCCCTTTGATTAGGGTTAATTAAGGACTATCGACATCAGAACCAGGCATCGACCTCGGCCGCCTTTTTCAAGGCTTCCGGCTCGAACGGCACTTCGGTTCGCTTGTCGTCTTCCGCCCTGACGGTGATCCGAACGCGCTCAGAGGGTTTTCTTCGGAATCGCTTCAGATCGTTCTCGGTCAGATTAGGCAGAAACTCCGTCACGGCCGCCTTGTAGTCGATGGCGCCTTGTTGGAGACAGCGGCTGATCCGAATACCCGATGACTCGGCGAACGCGAACTCCCCCATCATCTCGACCAATTGCCGCTGCAGCTCGGCCAGCGCTTTTTCGATCGCCTTGGTTTCCGCCGCATAACTGGCCAATTTCTCGTTCAACTGCCGGTAGTCGGCGGCCAGGCGAAACCACGCCTCCAGGTCGGGCCCGCTCGGGATGTACAGATCGCGCATCGGATCCAATGGTGGCTCCGTGCCGGTTCGGACGCACTCCCAAAAGCGCCGGGCGGCCTCCACCAGCCGGGCGATACAGTCCTCGTCCCGGGGCACTTCAAGATCGAGAAAGGCATCGTCGCATTGGAGTGTCAGGTACCCGAGATCGGATTCCGACACGTAAATCTGGGCTTGAACCTGCGGGTAGTAGAGCTGGTAAAGCACCGACTGGACGCCGTTCGCCACCGCGTCACGGAAGTTGTCTTCCGTAGGCGCTTTGAGTTCGACCGGCCGACCGCCGTCGGTCAGACCGTCGAAGCTGGCCCGTACGATCGGTTCTTCCGTCGATTCGGCACAAACCGGGAGCAAAAGGACATCATGTCGCGCCTCGTAGCGACGCCGCGCTTCCGGTTCTTCCCGAATGCCGCGCTGGACGTTGGGATTGCCGGACAGGTCCTGTTCAAGGAGCCGGCCGGTCTTTTCGGCCCACAGTCGCCAAGGCGTCTTGTAGGGCGATCCCAACAAGACGGTCGCGTCCGAGGCCGTGACCCCGGCGCGGCGCCAGGCATGCCATTCAGGGCTCCGTTGCGCCAGATCCACGATCTTCATGCCGACCTCCAGCCGCGAACGGGCGCGTCGACTCGATCTCTTTGCACGCTGAGTTGGGCGGCAATCGATAGAACGTTGCTCGTCTTCCGCAACCGGCGGGCGCAAGCCGCGGCCTGCTCCGCATCGTCGAAAAACAGAAGCGTCGCGTCGTCGGTCTCATAGAGCCGAGCGCCGTAGGCTTGGGCGATCTGCTCGAAACTCGTCGAGGCAGATTCGCCCTCCGATTGTATCCAGATACGCTCCAGGAACTGCCGCCCATGCTTGCGCACGACGGCCGGGGTTTCGTAACGGTCCCAGTCCGTGTGGAGCGGGAGCTGGTTGGGTGATTTAAGGGTTTCCTTTGTCATGGCATCCTCCAATGAAAAGGGCGCCATGACTCCCGGGCGGGGCATGACGCCCCGATCTGGGGTTAATAGAAAATTAAGCCGTTCGACGCGCGCGGCCCGTCGTTCCAAGGGACTCGCGAGCTTGCCGGAACGCGGCGTGTGGCGTTCCGTCCGGCACCGGTGGTGTTGCGCCGTTCTGGCTGGCCTTCTTCAGCTCGGTCAGAACGTAGGTCAGCTCGCTACCGCCGTAGTGCTCATTGGCCCAGTCCGAAGCGGCCTGCCATGCCCCGGCCTCGCGGGCTCGGGTGATCAGCGCCTCTGTCTTTCGCTTGACTTTGTCACTGATCTGCGAAGGATCGATCGCGTCTGGTTGCCCGGCCGGCGGCTCCGTCTCGCCAGGGTCCTCTTCGATCCGGGTAGCCGTCCCTTCGATGACGGGAGCCGCCGCCGGATCGTCGATCACCTTGCCTTCCATTTCCTCGGCGGCGTAGTCGCCGCATTCTTCGGGAAAGGCTGCGCGCAGCGAGGCGGCCTTGGCGCACTTGTGCAGCTGTCCGCGGGGCCGCTTGATCCACATGCTGGTCGGCACTTCCGAGTTCTTCCCGCCCGCGCGTGAGTAGGCTTCGAGCCAGTAGACCGGCTCGGTGAAGGCACAGCGCTTACCGGCCACGATCCGGTAGACCGTCACCTCGCACCATTCAGGGAAAGTCACCGTAGCCTCGACCTCCTCCCATTTACCGTCCGAGTTTTTCGCCCGTCCGCTAAAGGTGTGCGTCCGGTCCGGTCCCCATTTCGGCGGGTCCATGCCGGCCCAGGCATTGGTCCGTGAGGCCGTGGTCTGGATCTCCTGGATCGAGGGCCAGACCGTCTCGACTTCGCGGCCCAGGGCGGCGTTCCACATCGGTACCACGTGGACCGGTCTCTTGAACACGTCCATTCCCCTCGCCTTGCAATAGTCCAGTGCCATGAGGATGGCGGCCGGGGTCTTGGCGGTCGGGAACAGGACATCCGTGAGAAGTTTCCAGGTTTGCACGGTCAAACCGTGCGCCTGAGTGGCTTCCACCGGCATCGGCAGCCGGGCGTGCGTATGTGCTTCTGACATGGTTGATCTCCTTGTGATGTTATAGGGGACACCATGCCCCCATCGGGAACCAAAGTGTCCCCAGATGGGAATGTGATCGATCGAATCGGCTCGGTCGCCGGCCGTTCTTAACGGAGGATCGGATTCTCGATGAAGGTCACGAGTCCGATCTTGCGAGCCGGCCGGGTAGCGACGGCGAACGCCGAGACGAATGGGATGTCGTCATCGAAATCGTTTAGATCGTCGAACGCTGAACCCGTCTGTGTCCTAGAACTACTGCCGCCACGCGGTGATGGGGCGGGAGCGTTTTTGGCCGATCGATGGCCGGATTGCGCCGGATGACCGTGAACCTGCTCTCCGCCACCGTTCTTGGGACTGAGCATCTTCAGCTCCTGTCCCACGATCTCGGTCGTGTACTGGTCCAGTCCGTCCTTTTGCCACTTGCGAGTCTGCAAGCGCCCTTCGAGATAGATGAGCGAACCCTTCTTGAGATATTCGGCAGCAATTTCACCCAGCCGTCCGAATAGAACGACCCGGTGCCATTCGGTATTTTCCTTGCGTTCTCCGGTTTCCTTGTCCTTGTAGACTTCTGACGTGGCGATCGCGAGATTCGCGATAGCCGTGCCCTCGCCGGTGTAGCGGACTTCGGGATCTCGACCGAGACGGCCGATGAGTTGTGCCTTATTCAACATGATGAGTGCTCCCTCCGCCGCGCGCGGGACATGAACAGGTTGAAAAGCCGGGGTGCGCGGAACGCCGGCGGACACGTCCAAAGGGAAGCACATGGGAATCCCTGCAGGGGTATGTGTCCCCCTGGACAGGGTTTTGGATAGCCTGGCGGGATGGCCCGCGCGGCTGGTACTGGGCTGTTTTATTTGAGACCCCAGCTAGGTCTTCCTCAACGGCGAACCGTCGAGGCAGAACGTTCTGCTGAAAACCAGAACTGTAAATTCGAGTTTAATTCATATCTCGTTATTGATCGATCGTCAAGCGTTCCACTACTCGATTACCGATACGGTGGCGAATGGCCGCACGAATAACCGCCGAACGAACTCCTTCGAAAAGCGGGTCTTGTCGTCTGACAACAAGACAGGCTTGTTCAAACAGAGCCCAGGTCGTCTCGTCGAAATTAACGATGTCCAGAGCGTCGTTGTCGCTCAAGGCTTCGCTGAGACCGACCTTGGTCAATCCTGGATCGGCATCAACTAGCTCTCTAATAGCCTCACAGATCCATCTGCTCTTTCCCTTGGGGCCATACACAATGAGTGCGGAATGCTTAACTTGGTCCAGTAAAGGAGCCGGCAACCGGTAACTAACTTTCCGCATTCAGTCAGTACCTTTTTCGAGCGAATCAAGAAAAGATGCCCATAGACGCGACACAGCTCCAAGATCAGTCCAATCGATATCGGGAACGGCCGCTTCCCCGAGCACACCGGCGATTAATTTGCGGACGACATTCGTGTTATTAGTCCGGCCAAGATAGACATGTGTCTTGGGGCGCCCTCGTGCCGAGACAAGCAAGTGATCATGGCTGTCATGAGCATCGCTATGCCTTTCGTCAGACGGCTTGCCCTTTAAAGAATCGAAGATCTCTTTTGGATCACGCCCTTGCTTTAATGCGTTAACGGCCGTATCACGCTTTTGAGGGTTTTCGATGCGAGCAAGATTCGCGGCTGTTTCTATGGCGGTGACCGTTCCGGTTTTGAGCCACTGTTGAACGTCTGCTGGGCCACGAATAATAGACAAATAGGAGTTGGCCTGTGTATGGGATATTCCCAGCAGCTCTGCCAATGCCCGCGACGTGAGGTCTTTTCCTTCTTCTCTCTTGTATTCCTCGATCAACGCCATAACATTGGAAACACGCTCCCACGGCGTTAGATCCTCTCGAAGGACATTCTCGGCATATTGAATTCGCCTCAGCAATCTAGGTTTTTCATCCAATATCCAGGCCGGTATGGTCTCACGTCCGGCAAGTATGGTGGCGTAGAATCTGCGTTCGCCAAAAGCGATGCGGAACCGGTCTCCGTACCTATAACACTTGATTGCTTGTTGAACACCTATTTGTTTGATGCTGACTGCAAGCTCCTGCAAAGCATTCCAAGTCATTTGTAGTGTGTCGGGTACGGGATGTCCGTTGGCATAAAGCGCGAATGTTTCGCGATTCAGGCCAAGTTTCCTTGGGTTGTCAGGATCGGGATCAATCCGGTCAAGCGGGAGTTGTTCGATGTTGAGTCCGTCGGTTGCACTGTCCATGCTACGTAGGACGGAAGATATACCTTGGCCTACGACGGACAGCGTACCGAAACGCTTTTTCTTCGTTGTCACTGCTATATCCCCAGATGGTGTTTGATGTACCGGCCTAACTCGTCGGCCTCCTTCCTCGCCGGGTCTTTCGCAGATAGCTCGAATACCGATGGCGGTGCCGCATCGGCGTGATCAGACTCTGCAAATGCGATGCGTTGGCCCAAATGAAACGGCGTAAGAAACGGCGAGATCGCTTGGTCGTTTTGTAGACTCGCCAAAAGTCCTTCGTGTAGTGCGACTCCCTTTCGAAACATATTCGGAAGGATGCCTAAGATAGCGAGGGCTTCCGATGGTTTTCGTTTAGCCTGTTCGCGTCGCCACAGCTGAAGCATGCCGTACAAACCTTCAATTGGCTGAGGTTCCATTGTCGTCGGAATCAAAAGGTGAGTGGCCGCCCGAACTGCACTTACTGTCAGGGGTCCTTTCGAAGGCGATGTATCAAGGATCACCAGATCATATGAGTATTGGACATCGTCACGATAAAGAAATTGGCGAAGTCGATCATGGACCTGAGTCACGACTTCTTCCGCCCGAACTAGCTCAACCGTACGCAGTCGCGAACCATGACCTGGGAGTACATCGACTGACGCGTAACGCGTGCCGTAAGGGACTACCATGCCTTCATAGAATATGTCGGCACTCGCACTGCGTCCGCTCCACTGAGGATCCTCTTTTTCGTCGTAGTCGGGGTGAAGTGGGGGGATGACACCGTCTGGATCGGTCGGGTCTAATTGCATCGTTAGAAAACGACGGGAAAAGTTGCATTGTGGGTCCAGATCGATTCCGAGAACGCGAATACCCTGCATGCCAAAATACTCGGTGAGAATACGAGCTACCGTCGTTTTGCCCACGCCCCCCTTGTTTTGAACGATCGCGAGCACGCGCATGATGCCTCCCGTGAGGAATGATTTTTGTAAAGTGACTTTACAGAATTTTGTTATACCGTATTACTTTTTTGTTTGGCAAATATGAACGGCGTGGATTGCGGCAAAGGCCTCGCCACCACACTTGCCGCAGGGTGAGGCGATCAAGGATCGGCAGCTCCTGGTTGTGAGATCATCACCGTATGACATTCGGCTTGCGGGTGAAGGAATTATTTTTGTAAAGTGACTTTACAGAATTTCGTTATACTGTATTACTTCTTTGTTTGGCAAAAGAGTGTTTTGCTCTTTGTTCAGTTACTTCCGCGCGGCAACTACCTTCAGTTCCTCGAAAGTGGTGTAGCGCTGTGTTATGCACCTTCTTGCCGCCACCGCGATGGATACCTGCCGTGAAAAGCAAAAGCATATGCCAGTGCTTCAGCCGGCGTCATCTTGCCGAAGATCACCAGCGCTATTCCGAATATCCCCCCAATCAAGACCATCGAGAAATAGAAAACAATAGGAATCGAAAGGAGCGAGGTTCCGATCCACATTAAGAATTGGACGCGCCGTTCTTTCTGTGGCCCAGCTCCAAGTGGCAACCCAAAAGCAAGCCTTGCTTTGTACATGACCACGACGACAATCGCCGCACCAAGAATAACCGCGATCCAACCGAGGCCATCCGTGAGAACACGGTATCGAGGCTGAGGTATTACGTCTATAACTCAAGAAACCTTTGGCGTGCGGCAATTCTTCCCGCGATTGAAATCGCGGGCTTCCTTGTCGCGAGAATTGTGAACTTTTCGAAATCCAAGTCTACGGACCGTCAAAGGTTCCTCTTGGACACAGGGAGCATCCCTCCGAGCCGAACGGGCGGCATGCCCATTGAAACTTCAATTTTGTCTTCTATCTTTTTTCGAATGGGTGACATACCCATTGAATTTCCTATTCTTTCTTCCCTTGGGTCCCCGACCAGCCGTGATCGCCACGATGGTCCATAACCAGTAAAAGAGGAACCTAACGCGATGAACGCCACCGTTAACCCTGCCCGCTCCATGCTCGACGCCCCCGCTCCCCCGATGCCCGTGCAGTTGCTCCAGTGGTAGGACGTCCCGACGACCACGTTACAGCCCTATGCGCCCGATCCGTCGCTGCCGATGGCGCGGTACGCCGTGATGACCGTGATGTCGTGGGCACAGTCCCAGGGCTACGCCGGCGCGATCCCCACCTGGGAGGTGGGCAACGGGACCTGGGGCGTGATTCTTCTCTCGAACCACGCCGATCTTTCGCTCGTGACGATCCCGATCTCCGACCTGCAGTCGTTCGATCCCACGGACGTCGCCGGGTGGGGGCAAGCGGTCATGCGCTGGGCCAAGGCTCAGGGGTACCAGATGGCCATCCCCACGTTCCAGTCCGACGGCACGAACGTCACCGCGCTGGCATTCGGCGCCGGCTATCCGGCGATCACGTTCTACGACGCCGACAACGCACTGCTCTTCCAGTCGCTCGCCCAGCCGCGCAAGCTGTGCAACCTCCAGGACCCGGCGGTGTGGGCCAATGCCGTCATGCGGGTAGCTAGGTTGAAGGGCTTTGGCGCCGGCTGGCCGACCTGGGAGTGGACGACGTCGCGCGGGATCATGGGGCTGTCGGCATACGATTACGGCCCCCTCCCGGCGGCGACCGACGCTAACGCCGACAGGGTGCTCAAAGCGCTCAACAAGACGCTCAATACGATCCAGGTCTCGACCGCCGACGCGCTGGCGGACTTCTCGGGCATCTACGACACCTTCAACGAGGCGCCCATCGTAGACCCCGGCCTCCAGATCCTGACGGATTGCATCTTCGGCGCGGTGCAGATCGCCGCGAACCTGATCCCGGACGTCGGCGGCGCGGTGGGGGCGCTGATCAGCACCGCCATGACCGCTGCGCAGGACGCGGCCAATGCGAAAGGAGGCAGCGGTCCGACCACGCTCGAAACGTATCAGTCCATGCTCAGCGCGGCGTCCGATGCGACGGCCACCTACGTGTCCACGCTCCACGACACGCTCATGAACAGCAAGACGAACGGGACGCTGCAGCAGGTCTGGGAGCAGGTTTATACCAGCCCGATCAGCGGGCAGACGACCCAGCTCGGCATGCTCGCTAACGCCTCCGATGACGTAGTTAACGGCGACGAATACTGGACCCAGATGGGCGACCAGATCACCAGTCAGCTCAACCTGAACCTTCAAGTCGCGATCACCGGACAGCTCTACACCATCCAGCGCCGCACCTACCAGAACGCGCCCGCGACCAAGCAATGGTGGCGCGGCTCCATCGCCGAGGTCACCTCCCCGACCGGCAAATGCGCCGAATACATCGCATCGGCCGACGATGAGCTTTCGGTCTGGTTCACCGACTTTGTGCAGGAGCCCGGCCACTTGCGCGGCGAGTACGTGACCGCCACGGAGTTCTGGCTCCAGGCCGCCAGTGACATTCCCGAGTACCCGCCCAGCGACCTCTGCTACGCCCTGTTTTCAAGCGACGGGTTCGGCAATACTCAGGGCTACACCGGCGCGTTCAGCAAATCGACCGTCTATAACTCGTGGCTGATGACCACGTACGAGATCGGCAGCGGGTGGACGGAGAACGGCGGCGGTTACGCCCAGCAGTGGAGCTATTCGTCGGGCGGAAACATCGTCACCGCCACGATCTTCGACTACGGTGACGGCTGGCAGGTAGATGCCGGGTGGACGGACGCCTACGGCAACCTGCACCTGAACACGTCGAACCCGAACGTGCAGCAGGCCAACCAGCAGTGCGGCTTCCTGCAGCAGGTGATCGTGAACTATTTGATGCCCCTCAACTGAGCCGGAGCGCCCCCTGCTGCGCGCAGCAGGGGGAACAGCTTGCGGAGAGGGAAATCGCCTAGGACGGGCGTATCGCTGGGATGCGGAATGGATTGCAAGAGGGCCGCCGGGCAATCGGACGGCCCTTTCTGCTGCCAATTACCCGCGACTGAAGTCGCAGGTTATCTACTTCAATACACCTCTCCGTGGCTGCCGACATTGACGAAAACGATGTCCCGCTCCCTAATCTCCAGCTCCAGAGTGATGCGGTATTGCATAGAAATCGAAACGGAATACAAGCCCGCCAACCGTCTTTGCAGGGGATGCAGACGCAAGGACGGATGCATGGGATTCTGTTCCAGCAGTAATAGGGTTTTGAAATAACGTTCTCGAACAGTAACAGAGCACATTGAGTTCTAAAAACGGCTCGATGATTTCTTGAATGACCGGGTCCGATTTTCGCTCCGCCATTTGGATTGGGGCGGCAGAATGATCACCTCGTCCGGCAAAACCCACGTACCATTGATTTTCTCAGCGCCCACGATCCGTCTTTCATCGCAGAGGGCGCGCCGATAGCGCCGGGATCGTTTCAGTTCCAGCGCTGCTTGGGCAATGCTTTTCATCGGTTCGTCGTATCTCTCTCACGGGGTGGGTTTCGGAACGGATGGCTGGCCCGGCCGGTCCCAGGATAGTCTCATCGATCAGGTTGAACCGAAAGCGTCTTTCACTCCGGGGATTCCGGGGTAGCGCGGTGCCGCGACACGGTTTCCCGGTGGCGCCGCGCGCGTTCGGCCGACACGTAGCGCGAGGTCGTCGCCAGGCTGGCATGGCCGAGATTTTCCCGCACCGCCTCCAGCGGCACGCCGGCCTCCAGCGCGTGGGTGGCATAGCTATGGCGCAGCCAGTGGGTCGTGGCGCGTTCGAGGCGGGCGGCGCTGGCGGGATCTGTGGTAGCGCGCGCCCGGGCCGCCGCCCGGACGAAGCCCACCAGCGCGCGGTAGAGCCCCGAGGCGGTCAACGCCTTTCCATTGCCCCGGAGCCGGCCGACCAGCGGCACCGGCCGACTGCCCGCCCCCACCGGCTTCTCACCGCGCGCCCGCAGCTCTGCGTCGATTGCGGCCAAGAGCGCCTCGGAGACCGGCACCTCGCGTATCTTGCCCCCTTTTCCGGTCACCCGCAGCCACCAGTAATCGCCCTCCCCTACCGTCTCCCGGACGAGGTCCGCCGTCGTCGCCTGTACCAGCTCGCTGAGCCTCAGGCCAGTTTCATAAGCGAGGGTCAGGACGAAGACCAGGCGCCGCAAGCGGCGGGCGTCTTCGTCACTGCTTGCCTGTCGCGCGGCGTCCTCACCGTAGGCCAAGAGCCAGCGGAAATCGGCTCGCGTCAGGACCCGATTCGGCCGCTCGACCATGAGCCTGGATCGCGGCAGGCCATCGAACGGATTGGCTTCGAGATAGGCTTGGCGCACCAACCAGTCGAAGCAGGCCGCCAGCACCGACCGGGCGAGCCGCTGGCTGGCAGGCGAGAGGGCGCGGCGGAACGGGCGCCAGGCGGCGCTGCCCCGGGTCGCGCCGTAGGGGCCGAGCCAGTCGGGGTGGGGTTCACGCAGAAACCCGAGATAGGCCGCGCAATCGGTGGTGTCGGCATCGGACAGCGCCTTGCCGCGCTCGCGGAGGCAGTACACCAGGAACCGTTCCACCTCGCGCCGGTACTGGCGTCGGGTGCCGGGCCGGTCGGCGTAGAGCGAGAGCCAGGCTTCAACCGCCTCGAGATCCGTGTCGGCCACGATCCGGCAGCGCCGTTGATGTTCCCGATTGGCGCCCTGGCGCCCATCCAAGGCTTCGTGACCGATGTAGAGGGTTTTGAGGCCCGGATGGCGCGCCTCGCTCGGCGGTCTCGCAGCCACGGCCGGGAGCCCGCCCGGCATTGTCTTAAGACAAGCCTCGGCCGTACGGGCGATGGCGGGACCGACGCCGGGATAGCGCCGCCACCAGCGCGGCCCGTGGGCAGTCCTGGCGGCCTGGAGGTCCCCAAGGCGGGCGAGTCCCGCCGCGACGAGGGCCTGAGCGATGCGCGGGGCGAACCAGGCGTCGACCGGATCGGTGGGCTGCGGCACCGGCTCCGGCCGCGACGCCGCCCAAGCCACGGCGACGTGGGCCTTTTTCTGCCAGGCGGTCAGCCCGGCTATCGGCGGCTCGTCCGCGAACAGCGGGGCGAGTTCGGGACGGCCGAGGCGCTGGGCCTTGACGGCGAGGCGCTGGCGCAGCGTTCGGATCTGCTGGCGAGCGGCGAGGGCGTCGTCGGTGTCGAGGTACTGCTGGGCCAGAACCGGATACGGCAGGCGCTCGATCCAGCCGCGCAGGAGGGCGGTTTCGGTGGAATTCAGGGGCATGGCAGCGGTTTCAGACGTCAGACTGGGCTTATCCTAGCGCTTTCGTGTCAATTATGAAAAGAATAGTTTTCATGATTTTCATCATACTACATTCATAATATTCTATGTATTAGATATGATGTTATGTTATAAGTAGCCGTGTCTGTCTATCGGAGATTGCCCATGACCCTGCCCTTCGATCGGGACCCCGCCGCCTGCGCCATGCTGCGCGCCCTCGTCCACGACGCCGTGCTCGGCGCCCGTCGCGCCCCGACGCCCCGGGTCCAACGTTTTCACGGCTATGCCATCCGGTGGCGTCCCCTAGCATCCGGCCGAATCGAGGTCGTAATCAGCCAAGGGGGCGCCCCGTTCGAACGAACCGTCGTGCCCTTCCCCGGCCGCGCCAATGGCCGCTGACCGCAAACGCGACGCCATCGCCACCTACAACGCCGCCTACGCCGCCTGCGGGGAGTTGTGGTTCAAGGAGCATCTGAAGCCCACTGTCGCTCTGATCGGCCAGCGGATCGGCATTCAGCACAATGTCGTGATCTCGCGCGCGATCAAGGACTGGAAGGTCGATGTGGATTTCGAGCGGCTGGTCGAAGAGCGTATGGCGGCCGCCCGCACCGCTCAGCCGGCGCGCGATGCGCGGCTGGATCAGGCTCTCACCGGAGTGGTCCGGATGGCGCAGGAGGAGGCGCGGCGGGAGTTCGAGACGCTGCGGGAAGATCTGGAACGGGAGCGAACGGTGCTGCGCGCCGAAACCGACGCGGCCCGGACCGAGGTGGACCGGATCCGCCGGGAATGGGACGCCTACCGGAGCGCGGCCGAACAGGCGCGGACAGACCTGCTCGGCCAGTTGGCGCAACGGGATCAGGCACTTGCGACGCTGCGGGACTGCGAGCGCGGCCTCCGCGAGGCCCTCGCCGCCGCCGAGGCCCAGCGCGCAACGCAAACCGCTACGCTCGCCGAACGCGAAGCGGCCGCCGCGAAGACGCTCGAAACCCTGGAGCGACGCTTCGAGGCCGACCATGCCTGGCATCTGCAACGGATTGCGGAGGAGCGCGACGCCGCCCAGCGGGCGGCCGAGGACCGGATCGAACGCCTGCAGCGCCGGATCGGGGAACTCGAAACCGAGGCCCAGGCCGCCGCGCAGTTACGGGATCTGCTGCGCCGCCAAGCCGATACCCTCGCCGCCCTCCAGCGCGAGTGGGCGGCTTGGCGTCCCGGTTCTGACGCGGATTGGCGACCGAAGCCGTGGGCGCCGGACCGGAGTCGCCGCCCCGAACGATTTGGGAGACGTCGATGACCTCGAGCTATCTCAACGGGATCGATCTCGAGCGCAACATGGCCCGCTTCTACCGAATCACCGTCACACCCACCCTGTTCGGCGATTGGGCGCTGATCCGGGAGTGGGGACGGATCGGCTCGCCGGGAACGGTGCGAGAGGAGTGGTTCGAGACTGTGGAGCGGACAACACAGGCCGCCGTCAAACTGAATCGACAGAAACCGCGGCGGGGATACCCTGCGGTTGGCGGGTAAGGTCGGATTGTCCGCCTTGTGCGCGATATGACAGAAAACGCTGAGGCCCCACTCCCGTCAGGCTGGCCGCGTTTTTTCGATCGGCTACGTGTAGATGTAGTGGCCTGAGAACATAACGCACCGGAACCGAGACCATCCGCCGTTTCGGGACCGGATTCATTGAGTCTATCCGGCTGCTCGGAACCCCATTCCGTGAGAACGAGCCCAGATTCACTGAGAACGGACCGAGAACATCCATCAGGAACCATGGGGTTGAGAACGGTTACAGCGGAATGAAAATGGTCGATTCATTTACCACCACAAAGACACCATGCAGCTCTATGTTCAGGTGTCCGTCAGCACGCGTCTATCCGTCCTATCCTGTCCGGATTTCCTGGACGCCAAACGCGTGCGCATCGGAACAGCGACAGCGCTTGCGGCGTTCCATGATCTCTTAGGTAGATAAACCCATGCCTTCCTCGGGAAGGCTCCTCAAACGTGAAACAGGAATATCACGGCGCCCCGAAGGTAGATTCGTTTCGCCCATCCGTGACACGAACTTCCAGGATGGATTATCTCTCCACCCTTCGAACGGTTGTCAGTTTCCGGCATCCTTTGTCGTCGGCAGCGTTCATAAGGTTCGCTTAATCTTCGCCGCGCATCATGGACTCCGATTCGATCCCGACGGAGTGCCCTTATGCGTTTCACCTTTTCGCTACCCTTGTTGCTCGCTGTTTCCGGACCTGCACTGGCTCAGCCGTCACAGGATTTACTGGCGGCTCTCGCCGCAGAGGCCCAACAGGCCGATCCGGCCTTTTCCGCCTTCTCCGCCAGTCGCGGCGAGGTCTTTTTCCGCGCCCGTCATGGCCGTGACTGGAGCTGCGCGACCTGCCACACCGACCACCCGGTTGTCCCCGGCAGGCACGCCGTGACCGGCAAACGGATCGAGCCGTTGGCACCCTCGGCCCATCCGGAGCGCTTCACACGTCCAAAGAAAGTCGACAAGTGGTTTCGGCGCAATTGTAACGACGTGCTGAAGCGCGCCTGCACCGCCGTCGAGAAGGGGGACGTGCTGACCTATCTTCTGAGCCTCGGGCATTGAGGAGGACGCCATGTCATACATGAAAATGCTTCGCATGATCATGGCTCCGACTGTCGTTTTTGGCGCAAACGGGTTGACCCAGGCCAGCGGACAAGTCTCCATACCGCCCGATCCGATCTACGTGCAGGAGTGCGGAAGCTGCCATGTACCCTATCCGGCGCGGCGGCTGTCGGCGGCGTCATGGCGGGCCGTATTGAACGGACTCGACCGCCACTTCGGCAGCGACGCCAGCCTGGATCCGGCCACGCTGAAGCCCATCGCCGCCTATCTGGAAGCCCAGGCCCGTCGTCGGGCCACGCTCGGCGAGGACGGACAGCCGCTGCTGCGCATCACCGAAACCCGCTGGTTCCGGCACGAGCACGAGGAGATTCCGGAGCGGACCTGGAAGCTTCCGACGGTCCAATCGCCCGCCCATTGCGAGGCCTGCCACACCGCCGCCGAGCGCGGAAATTACTCGGAACACGCCCTTCATTTACCCAGGGAGTAACCTCATGACTCAACGCATTTTGGTGTGGGACCTGCCCACGCGTTTTTTCCACTGGTCGCTGGCGCTGAGCTTCGCCGGCGCCTTTCTGACCGCCGAAAGCGAGCGCTGGCGCGATGTCCACGTGCTCTTAGGCTACACCGTGCTCGGACTGCTCGTCTTTCGTCTCGTCTGGGGGTTGGTCGGCTCGCGCTACGCCCGCTTCGCCGAATTCGTGCGCGGGCCAAGAGTGGTTCTGCAGTATGCAAAAGGACTCATTCGTGGTCGGCCGCCCCATTTCACCGGCCATAATCCCTTGGGTGCGGTGGCCATTCTCTTGCTTATAGGGCTTGGCATCGCCAGCGGCGTATCCGGGTGGCTGCTCTACGAGGAGTTGGGCGGCGACTGGCTGGAAGAGTTGCACGAAGGGCTCGCGAACGGGATGCTGGCCGTAGTGATCGTGCATGTGCTGGGCGTGCTGTTCAGCAGTGTAGTCCATCGCGAAAATCTCGTGTGGGCGATGCTGACCGGGAAAAAACACGGCGAGGCGAGGGACGCGATTCCCGGCGCCAAAACTTGGGTCGGTCTGCTCCTCATGATCGCGCTGGCCGGGGTCTGGGCGTGGAGCGGGTTCGGAGCTCTGAACCGAGGAGAACCCCAGGCGAGCCATGCCACCGCGGACCGGATCGGATGGGCGGAACGGGCTGATCGGGACGACGACTGATCCCATCCGCCTCCGCGCCGGCCGTCCGTAGTAAGATCGACCCATGAGAATCCTGATCGTCGAAGACGATGCGCTGCTCGGAGACGGCCTCCGGGCCGGGCTGAAGCAGGCGGGCTTCACGGCCGACTGGGTGCGGGATGGGGTATCGGCGCGCCTGGCCCTGGAAACCGAGCGGTTCGCGGCGGTGGTGCTGGACTTGGGATTGCCGAAACTAGCAGGGCTCGACTTGCTCCGGCAGCTCCGGGTGGCCCAGGACCCCGTGCCGGTGCTGATCCTCACGGCCCGGGACGCCGTGGCGGACCGCATCGCGGGCCTCGATGCCGGTGCCGACGATTACCTGGTCAAGCCCTGCGATCTCGGCGAACTCGCCGCCCGCCTTAGAGCGCTGATCCGGCGCTCGGCCGGCCGGGCGGCTCCGGCCATCGAAATCGGACCCTTGGCGGTCGATCCGGTCGCCCATGCCGTGACTTATCGAGGCCAACCGGTGGAGCTCTCCGGCAAGGAATTCGCGCTGCTCCACGAACTGGCCCGGGAGGCCGGCCGGGTGCTGTCCAAGGAGCAGCTCGTTCAGCGCCTCTACCCTTGGGATGAGGAAATCGAGTCAAACGCCGTCGAGGTACACATTCACCACCTGCGCCGCAAGCTCGCCCCCGAGGTGATCGTCACGCTGAGGGGCGTGGGGTACTTCCTGCCCAGGGACTTGACGTGAAACATGCGGCATCATCTCTCCGTTCGCGGCTGCTGATCGGGGTGCTGTCTGCCGTCGCGATCGCCTGGATCGCCGTGACCGCGTCCGCCTATCGGCAGGCCCGGCACGAATTGGACGAGCTGCTGGATGCCCATCTGGCCCAATCCGCCGCCATCCTGCTGGCCCAACTGTCCGAAGAGGCCGAAGAAATTGACCTCGAACACGTACCGCAACTGCATCGCTACGCTCGCCGCGTCGCTTTCCAGGTGTGGGAAAGAGGACAACGCTTGCGTCTACATTCCGTCTCGGCGCCTTCGACCCGGCTTTCCTCTGTCGACGAGGGCTTCAGCTTCGGAGACGCGGAAGGCCGGCGCTGGCGGGTCTTCAGCACCTGGGGGCACGAGCACGAGTTCCTGATCCAGGTCGCCGAGCAGATCGAGGCTCGTGACGCAATCAGCGGCGAAATCGCCGGCCATCTGCTGGCACCGCTGGGTGTTGCCCTGCCGCTCTTGGGGGTCGCTCTGGCGCTGGCGATCCGACGGGGACTCAAGCCCCTGGAGGAGGTGGCTCGACAGCTGGCCTCGCGCGATCCGTGCCGCCTCGAACCGCTCGAGGCAGAGCCGGCTCCGGCTCCGGCTGAGATCCGGCCCCTAGTGGACCGGATCAACGGGCTGTTCGAACGGATGAAGGAAACCTTGGAGCATGAACGCCGATTCACGGCGGACGCGTCCCATGAACTTCGGACCCCGATCGCCGCCATTCGGGCTCAGGCCCAGGTCGCTCAGGAAGCGACCAACGAGGCCGAGCGCCTCCGCGCCCTGGACAAGGTCGTAAGCGGCTGCGACCGGGCGACGCATCTGATCGAGCAATTGCTCACCCTGGCTCGGCTGGATGCCGGAACCTCGCCGTACCCCGAGAGTCGCTGCGATCTCGTGCCGATCGCCCGCGACGTTCTGGCCGAACTCGGTCCCTGGGCACACGGTCGAGGGGTCACCCTGGAACTCGTGGCCACGGATCCCATCCCGGTCAGCGGCAACGAAGCCTTGCTGCGGGTGCTGCTGCGCAATCTGGTGGACAACGCCGTCCGCTACAGCCCGCCGGGTAAAACGGTAACGATCCGGGCGCGCATGGATTCGGCGGGAACGCGATGGGAAGTCATCGATCAGGGGCCCGGCATTCCCTCCGCCGAACGCGAGCGGGTTTTGAGTCGCTTTTATCGGCTGGCCGGGTTCGAGGAGGGATCGGGCCTCGGCTTATCCATCGCCCAGCGTATTGCAGAGTTGTGTGGCGCGCAGTTAACTCTCCATGATGCCGAAGGACATTCTGGTGTTCGTGCGCTTGTGAGATTTCCGAAAACATCCGTAAGTGGCTCGACCACCTAACCCGCTCCACGGTGGCTGGATATGAGAGCATACCCATAATTCCAAGGGCTAGGGAAGCTCTGAATAAGTGGATTCCGTTCATGCCCTTCGACAGGCCTGCCCTGAGCCCTTCGACTCGGCTCAGGGCAGGCCTGTCGAAGGACTTAATCAGAGCTTCCCTAGGTTCAGGACGCGGCGAAGGGTGACATCATCGCCAAGAACGATTTATGGCCTAGCTGCTTGGGATGGCGCGGTCTAATTCTTCATCTAATCCGAGGACTCCCTCGCCCAGAAAAAATCCCCGATAGATCGGCCGGTGACGAATCCCTGCGAACTGGCACCCGGATCGGACGGTCTTAATTCGCGTCCCTGCAAATGCTAAACGAGAACGCCCAAAATACTTCCAGTTCGCATCCCTCGCGTTGCCCGAAACCGAATTGCGCAAACTTGTATGCGGGTCTGGATTATTCTGTTTTTTCGGTATCACCATGGTTGCCGATTCATGAGGCCACGGACGACCTATCCGATGTTTCCATGCCTATGCTCGCAATTTCCAGCAAGTCCTCGACGGAGATGACTCGTCGGCTGCCCCGGTTGGCGGAACTCCTGCTGCTCCTGGGATTGGGCCTTGCCGCTTGCCACCAGAACGATTACCAGCCCAAGCGGGCCGTCGCGCCTTTACCGAAAGATGAAGTGATATTGCCGGCAGATTCCTCCAAGCGGAGCTATATCCAGGAACAAAGGGTAGAGCTCACCTCGGCCCCTCTGATGGAGCCCGTGGCGGGCAAGATCGCCTACGACGAATCCCGTACCGCCCGCATCTCCTCGCCCATTCCTGGTAGGGTGATCTCGACGCTTCCCGAGTTGGGAAGCACGGTCAACGCCCACGATTCGCTGGTGGAACTGGATAGCCCGGCTCTAGGCCAGGCCAAGGCGGATTATGCCAACGCCGTGGCCGATCAGCGGCTCGCCGAAGAAGCCTATCGGCGCGCCAAGATGCTTTATGAGAACGACGTGCTCCCGCGCAAGGAATTGCAGCAGGCGGAGGACAACCTCGCCCATGCTCGCAACGAGGCGCAACGGGCGCGAATGCATCTCGACAACCTGGGCGTGGCCGACGACCGGATCAACGACCGCTACGTGGTGCGAACACCCATCGCCGGCGTCATCACCGAGCGGCACGTCAATCCCGGCATGGAGGTGCGGCCGGATCTGGCGGAGCCGCTTTTCGTGGTGTCGGACCCCCATTCGCTATGGGTACTGATGAACGTATTCGAAAAGGACTTGGGGCTGATCCATCCTGGCACGCAGGTATGGGTGAGCGTGGCGGCCCACCCCGACCGGAAATTCGCGGCCACCGTCGAATACATTGATAAGGTGGTGGATGAAGCGACCCGCACGGTTAAAGTCCGCTGTAATCTGGCAAACCCGGACGGTGCGTTGCTGCCCGCCATGTACGCCACGGTCGAAGTGCAGAGCGATGCCGACAACCGGGCCATCGTCGTACCCTTGTCGGCGCTGATCACCGAGGGCGAGGGTGACCAGGTCTTCGTGTCCGTCGGTGACGGCCATTACAAGCGCCGCGACGTCAAGGTGGGCCTGAGGCTCCGTGACCGGGCGGTGATCGCCGAGGGGCTGAAGCCCGGAGAAGTCATCGTCAGTCAAGGCGCCCTGCTGCTCCGGACCGAGGAGGCTAACGAACAAGCAGCCGATCCCGAGTCCGGCACGCCAGGGCAATGATCTACCGCATTCTCGCCTTCTGCCTGCAACAGCGCCTGCTGGTCATCGGCCTTACTTTAGTGATCGTGGCGCTGGGAATATTCTCCTTCGAGAAACTGCCCATCCAGGCTTTCCCCGACGTGCAGAACGTGTTCGTCCAGGTGGTCACCCAATATCCGGGGCAGGCCCCGGAGGAAGTGGAAAAGGTCGTAACCCTCCCCATCGAACGAGAGATGAACGGCCTGCCGCACCTCATCAACATGCGTTCCGTGTCGATCTTCGGGCTGTCGGTAGTGACCCTGACGTTCGACGACGACGCCGAGGATTATTTCTCGCGCCAACAGGTACTGGAGCGCCTCCGTAACGTCAGCCTGCCCTCCGACGTGAACCCGGTGCTGGGCCCCCTCACCACCGGCGTGGGCGAAATCTACCGCTTCGTCATCGACGCCAAGGAACTGCCGCTGGTGGACCAGCGCGCCATCGAGGACTGGGTGGTGGAACCGAGGCTCCGAACCGTGCCAGGCGTGGCGGACGTGGTGTCCTTCGGCGGCGGAGTAACGCAATACCAGGTTCAGGTCTGGCCGGATCGGCTCAAGGATTTCGGCTTGTCTATCGTCGACGTCTATCAAGCCATCGCCGACAACAACGGCAATACCGGCGGCGGCTATATCGAGCATGGCGACCAGGCTCTGGTGGTGCGCGGCGTGGGCCTTCTCGCCAGCGGGGACGAGATCGGCGACATCGTCCTGACCGCCCACGACGGCTCGCCCATCAAGGTCCGGGACGTGGCGGACATCGGCGTGGGACCCCAGCCCCGCACCGGCATCGTGGGCTACGACCGGCGCGACGACGTGGTGGAAGGCGTGGTGCTGCTGGTCAAGGGCAAGGACGCGATCAACGTGCTGGCGGGCGTGAAGGAAAAGATCGCCGAACTCAATAGCCACGGTCTGCCGCCCGGGGTCAAAATCAGGCCCATCTACGACCGCACCGAACTGGTCCAGCACACGGTGCACACCGTCGAGCACAACATGCTGGAAGGCGCCGTGCTGATCCTTGTCGTCCTGGTAGTCTTCCTGCGGAGCGCGCTGGTGGCGGCGGTGGTAACCCTGGTCATACCGCTGTCGCTGTTGTTCGCCTTCATCCTCATCGATGCGCGGGGCATCTCGGCCAATTTGATTTCGCTCGGAGCCATCGACTTCGGCATCATCGTCGACAGCGCCGTGGTGCTGGTGGAAGCGATAATGGTCAGGACCACCTTGGAAATGCACCGGGATCTGAGCCTGAACCACATGCGCCAGTCCATGCTCAACACCGCTGCGGAAATGGGCCGGCCGATCCTGTTTTCCAAGGCCATCATCATCACGGCATTTCTCCCCATATTCACCTTCCAGCGGGTGGAGGCCAAGATTTTCTCGCCCATGGCCTATACCCTGAGCTTCGCCCTTCTGGGTTCGCTCATCGTCAGCCTGACCCTGATACCCGTCCTGCTCAGCTTCATGCTTGGAAAGCGCCTCGAGGAGCGCCGTAATCCCCTGGTGCACTGGATGGAAACCCGTTACCGGCGCGCGCTCGAATGGGTATTGGCGAGGCCGAGGCCGGTGATCGGAGGCGCCGTACTGGCTCTGGCGCTATCCCTGAGCCTCCTGCATGTCATCGGCACCGAGTTCATGCCCAAGCTGGACGAGGGCAACATCTGGCTCACCGTGACACTGCCCACGCCCATTTCACTGGATAAGGCCAAGGATATCGAGCGAAACATCCGGGAGCGCATCGAGAACTTCCCGGAAGCGCGAACGGTAGTATCCCATCTGGGCAGGCCCGAGGACGGCACCGATCCGAAAGGCTTCAATAACCTCGAAATCCTGGTGCCATTGCAGCCCAAGGGGACCTGGCGTTTTTCGCGCAAGGACGACCTGATCCGGGCCATGAACGATAAGCTGCTGGTATTTCCAGGCGTTCAGCTCAACTTCTCCCAGGCAATCCAGGACAATGTGGAAGAAGCCATTTCCGGAGTGAAAGGCGAAATCGCGGTGAAGATTTTCGGCGAGGACCTCAAGGTTTTGCAGGACAAGGCCGACCAGGTGGTGCGGATTCTCAAGTCCACGCGCGGTTCGACCGACGTGGCGGCGGAGCAGCAGGCGGGACTTGCTCAGGTGGTGATCCGCATCGACCGCGCCAAGATCGCCCGGCACGGCATCAACGTGTCCGACGTGGAAGACGTGCTGGAAATGGCGGTGGGCGGCAAGGCGGCTTCGCAACTTCTCGAAGGCAGCCGGCGTTTCGACATTGCCGTGCGGTTGACGGCCGACGGCCGCTCCTCGGTGGCGGACCTGGAAAACCTCACCGTCCGAGCGCCGGACGGCAGCCGCATCCCCTTGGGCCAATTAGCGGAAATCAAGGTGGACATGGGCGCTTCCCGCATCGGCCGCGAGGATAACATGCGGCGCATCGCCGTAAAGTGCAATCTCATCGGCCGCGACCAAGGCGGGTTCGTCCAGGAGGCGATGCCGCGCGTGGCGCGCGAAGTGGTATTGCCGCCCGGCTACCGCGTCGTCTGGAGCGGCCAGTTCGAGAACCAGCAGCGGGCCATGAAGCGGCTGTCGATCATCGTGCCGATCAGCCTGACCTTGATCTTCGTGTTGCTGTTCTGGGCCTTCCAGTCGGTCAAGCATGCCGCACTGATCGTCATGAACGTGCCTTTCGCCCTGATCGGCGGGCTCGTCGCGCTATGGCTTACGAGCATAAACTTAAGCGTTTCGGCGGCAGTGGGCTTCATCGCCCTGTTCGGCATCGCCGTGCAGAACGGCGTTATTCTGGTGTCGCAGCTCAACCGTTTGCTGCGCGAGGGACTGTCGTTGCACGAGGCGATCGTCTCCGGCGCCACCAGCCGCCTGAGGCCGGTAACCATGACTGCACTGATGGCGATGCTGGGCTTGTTTCCCGCCGCGCTGTCCACCGGCGTAGGCTCGGAAACCGCCAAACCGTTCGCCGTGGTCATCATCGGCGGGCTGGTCACGGCGACGCTGCTCACCCTGACCATCCTGCCCCTACTTGTAGCGACCTGAAATCATAACGCGCTGGGACTGCAATCCACGCGATTTCTGGACCGAATTAGCTGCAACTATCCGTGTGACCGGGACCGAATTGGTTGCCACTGAGACTGCAATCGTCGGTGCAGGACTGAAATCATCCGGCCCAGGACCACATTATTTGCAACTGACCGAGCCGCTCAGATCGGCAGTCCAGCCAGGCGCATCCGGTCCCGCAGTTCACTGGCGCGGATCGGGTCGAGCTGGTTGGCGAACAGGGCTTTGATCTCCGCCGGCTTCGCATCGAAGTTCTGGACCAGCTCTTTCACGCCGTAGCCTTGCCGGGTCAGCGTGGATTCCAGGTCTTCCAGGTGCCGCGCCAGCAGGGCTTCGACCAGCTCGGCACTGACCGGTGATTCACCGGACTGGTAGGCGGTCTCGAAGGCTTGGGTCAGATGCCATTCGATCTGCAACGGCGTCCGCAGACGGCTGGCCAGAAGGTCCACGGCTTCGGGACTAATGATGCCGTCGGGAATGCTCTCGTTGCCCGTGCAGGTCGACAACAGCCACTGGATGTATTCGCGTTGACTACCGGTGATGCCATCCAGGGAGAAGGTGTCGGTCCTAAGGCCGATCTCTTCCAGTTTGGGTCGGCGCAGGTCGTTCTTGAGCTTGGGCCAGCCGGCCAGAACCACCGACAGGCTGCCGCCATCGCTCTCAATGACCTCCATCAAGCGTTTGAGGCCGGTGAGGGCTTCGTCCTTGAGGGCATGGGCGTCGTCGATAAACAAGGCGACCGGCCGCTTGTTTTTCTTCACCAGTTCCTGCAGTTCCCGTTCGCGGTCCTCGGTTCGGGTCGGAACCCGGACCTTCTTGCCGGGCGACAGGTCGTAGAACAGCGCCGCGATGAGCGTCCCCAGCTTGATGCTGTGCTTATCCACGGCCAGCGAGCGCGACACGGTGATCTTGTTTTCATCCTTCAGTTGCTGTTGCAGCCGGCGCAAGGTGACGGTCTTGCCGCTGCCGATGACACCGCACAGCGCCACGATCCGGCCCTCCAGGATGGCGCCGCGAACGTTCTTGAGCATCTGGCGGTGGTGTTCGGTTTCGTAATAGCCGGCCCGGCTCAGTGGCTTGATCAGTCCGTAATACGCCATCACTTCAGCGCGCATGGTGATCTTCCTGGGTTTTCTGGTTGCGGAAATACTCGCGGACCCGCGCCAGGACGACGTGGCGAACCAGCGTTTCGGCCAGCAGTTGATCGATAAAGGCGCGGTCTTCGGGGTCGAGCTTGACCAAGGGCCGCACAATTTCGTCGGCGATGGCCAGCTTGGCGGTGATTCGGTTCGGGAATTGATCTTCCGGGATCTCCACAGGGAAGGGTTGCCGTGGCAGGCTGACCTCTGATCGCGTGGGTTCGGTGAATCTGAGATCCGCCTCGCCAGCCAAGGCGGCTATCGGCAGCCCGAGCTGATCGGCCAATTGACGGATGCGGTCGGCCTTTTCGTCGTGGACGGATTTCTTGAAGGACCGGTACCGCCCGAGCGGAATGGGGCCGGACACCGGGGTATAGGGGCCGGAACGTTCGCCTTCGTATTCGACGTACAGTTCCGGGTCGAACAGCCCCCACAGCAACACCACCGTTTCGCCGGCCAAGTGGGGCTCTACTTCGTAAACCGAGCCGTCCACGGTGATCCGCGCATCACCGCCCACCTTGCGCCGTTCCGGTTCGCGGGCGAAGCGGCAAAACTGCTCCCAGGAACACATTTCCCGGAAACCCGCCGGCGGCAGATGGGCCAGCCAATCCTCCAGGCGGGAATGGGGTTCGTTGCGGTGCGGCTGGCGGTTGTAGTTCAGCAAGTAGTGTTGCAGCCAGAGGTTGGCTTCGCCTTCGTTTTGCGGCCGGTGGAAGTGGTACAGGGTTTCGTGGGCTTCCTTCACGGTGCGGAACGGCCGTTCCACCTTCCCCTTGGAACGGGCGGTGACGCGGCGGCCGTCCTTGCCCGCCGGCAGGTGGGTCTGACAAACGACGCCCAGAGCGTCCATGACATTATGAAAGACTCGGCTCTTGGACACGGGACCATTATCCATGTAGAGCATGCCCGGAATGCCCTGGAACGGAAACTCCGGCAGGAACGGCTTCGGCGCCATGGCGTTGAACAGGAACCGCAGCGCCGCTTCGGCATCCTCGCCGTAGACGCAGCGGTATTCCTGATAGGCCAACCCGCTCCGGTCGTCCACCACGCTGAACAACATCAGCGTCGGCGTACCGCGCGCCGGTTCGATCCACAACGGCGCCTCCACCTGCTTGAGATCGGAGGGCGACAGGTCGAAATGCCAACAGGCGTTGCTGAATTCGGCCTGGAAACGCACGGCCGGCGGTTGGCGGATCAGGCGCGGTTGATCCAGATGCCAACGGCGCAGATAAACGTCGATAGTGGTTTTGTGGAGAACCCCTTTCGGCGCTCGCACCAGTCCCTGAGCCGTCTCAACGCCATATTGCTCCAGGAGTTCTATCGCCCGGCGGGTGGACAGGTGACGGCCTTGTTTGTTCCGAGTCCGGAGTTTCAGGGCGGCGATCAGCTCGCAATAGCGTTCCAATTCCGCCACCGGCAATCGGCGGGGTTTGCCGCGATCGGCGCGATGCGCCGCGCGGGGCTTTTGGAAGGTCTGGAGCGCCCGATACACGGTGGTGGACGAGACACCGTACAATTGCGCGACTGCTGCCACCTGGGCCGCCCGCTCCGGACTTCTCGGCGGCAAACGGTCCAGCCGTTGCCGCAAATGCAGGAGCGAGTCGGGCGGAATCACCTCACGTCTCGGCCGGACACTTCGCCAGAGCCCGGTAAACGGAGGCTCGGCTGATCCCGAGTTGGCGGGCGATCTCGGTCGCTCCGATTTTCTCGACCTCGCGCAGCCGTCGAACCACGGCGATATCGAGGGAGGACTTGCGACCCTGGTAAACGCCGCGCGCCTTGGCGGCGGCGATCCCTTCCAGTTGCCGCTCACGCCGCAGGTTGGTCTCGAACTCGGCGAACACCCCCAGCATATCCAGGAAGGCCTTGCCGGCCGCGCTCTGGGTATCGATTGGTTGTTCGGTCGCCCGCAGCGTCACGCCCCGTTCCTTGAGCGTGTACACGATATCCTGAAGATCCTTGATGCTACGGGCCAGGCGATCCACCCGGGTGACGACCAGAACGTCGCCTTGCCGCAGGAAGGCCAGGAGCAATTCCAACTCGCGGCGGCCGTTGCGGGAGGTACCCGAGACTTTCTCGCAACGGATGACTTCACAGCCGGCATTGCGCAGGGCTTGTTCCTGAAGAGCGTGATCCTGATCGGCGCTGGACACGCGGGCGTAACCGTAAACGGCCATGGGTCTCGTTTTGTCTCCGTAGGGTCTAGACCCTGGCACGGTAGCATCTCAAATCCATGAAAACAACCCTAATGAGACGCCTAAACTGTCTCATCCGGACCGTCTCGGTTGGGTCTACCCCAAATAGACGTCTACGCTATATAGATTCTGTATAGCGCTCTAATTACGAATTCTGCAAAGTAACAAGTTCTGCCCTAAACCCATGACTGACATCCACACCATCGCAAATGAACTCAACGCGAATGCCGAGCGGTATCAGATCGGCGGCCTCCAAGAACTACGAAAAGAACTAAAGGGCTTCGAGCGTCGCCCCGGAAGTGCCCTCTTCAGCCACCAGACAATCTTCGACACTTACGCGTTTCACCACGGCGGACGTTCCGAACTTCAGTTCAACATTGGCTTCGATGGTCTGGATGGAAAGTTTCTACGACACGGGATTGCATTTTCCTTTGAACCAAGTCAAACGCTGCCGGATATCGACGATCTTCGGCCCCAAGTCCGACTCTTCAACGAGTTCTTAACGCTGTATCCAAATCGATACGCACGAATGCGAATGTGGCACTGGGATTCCGATCGCCGAAGTGCCGATTACATGCCGTCGCCGATTCCAAGTGAGCGGATTGCCAACAGGGTGTTCGTGTTTCTTGGCTTGATGAATAAGATCGAAGATGTTGATGTCGACGAGATCCTGCGTGACTTTGACGACTTGCTGCCACTTTACAGCTATGTTGTCGGCAACGGCTCAAAGGCACCGGTTGATGTCGTTCGTTACTCCTCGTTTGCTTTCAAGTCAGGATGCACGATTAAGAAACTCGAGGCTACGGCACACTCCAAGGGCGATCCTGTCGATGTATTGCTTCGCCACAACGCACTACAGTTGAAGCTCTACCAACTGCTCATCGACGAGTTTGGCGAGGGATCAGTCGGCACCGAATTGCCTACGGGCAACGGAACTAGAATTGATGTTGTCCTCAAACACGCCTCGGGCCTGTGGTTCTATGAAATAAACCCAGATTGTTCATTAGCCGGTGGGGACCGGCGTAGGAATGATGGGCGGAGCGGAGGCATTGGCCCAGAGGCCGGAAAACCAGGCGCGTTTTCGGCGTGGCACGGAGAGCATCAGCCGGTTCTGGTTGGGATCCTTGTGCCAGGAACCGCCGATGGCCAGCACCAGGCCGTGCAAGGTGGAAAGCGTGTATTGAACCCGACTTCTCATCACCGCCTGCCGAAACACGCTCATCAGGTTGTAAGCGAGCATGGCAAAGCCCAGTGCTGCCTCGGTGGTCCAGAAGTCTTTGAGGTTGAAGGCATCCAGCCCGAAGTCGGCCTTCAGCTCCTTGATCCGGTTCTCACAGTCCGCCCGACCCCGGTAGGTGCGCCAGACCTCCACCATGGGCAGATCGAGCGTGGTCACGAAGGTACCATAGCGCCAACCCTGAATATCCGGGTCGTCCGCAAACAGCGACAAGTTCTTGCCAGGCGCCTCGCGGCGTTTGACCGACTGACGCACCACGATCAGGCGCCGGGACGCCGACCAACCGGCCGCGCAATAGCGCAACTCCGTCAGTTCCAACCCCGCCTCCAACGCCCACCAACCGGTCGCCTGATAGATCGTGCGTTGCAGCGGTTGAGTGAGCCGGGCCGCAATGATGTACGGGATGCGCTTGCCTTCCAGCATCGAAAAGATGGCTTCGTCGAAGAAGCCGCTATCGGCGCGCAACAGGCCTACGACTTTCTCGCCCAGATGGTGCAAGGTCGATTCGAGAAATTGCAGGACATTGTTAGCACTGTGCGCGTTGCCCGGCCGCAGCCAGAAGTTGGCCACCATGCGCGCCTCGGCGACGAAGGCCAGCAACGGGTGATGGCTCGGCCGGCCCCGCCGCCCAGGGTTGTAACCACGCGTGGCCCCCTCCTGCTCGCCGTTGCGGGTAATCACCGTGGAGTCCACATCCAGGGTCACCCGCTTCAACGCACCGATCTTGCCGAACAACCAGCGGTACGCCTCGGCCTGTACGCGCTCATTGCCGAGCATGTCGAAACGGCCAAACAGCCGCACGATGGCCTTGTGACCGGCCGCTTGCGGCCAGCCGAACAGTCGCGTCAGCGTGTTGTCCATCCGCACGGTCTCGGCATGCGCGAACCGGCACGCACCACACCAAATCGACACAATGAACTGCTCGATCAACTGCACCGGTTGATAACCTCGATTTGACCCAGGCGTCGGCAAACCCCACTCCGCCACCGCCTGCCGAAAACCCATGCTGTCGAGCATGTGCTTTAGCAGCGCCAATCCGCCCCATGCCGTGACTTCCCGGTCGGTGAAACTCACCGAGAACCCATCCCCTGTCAGTGCCGACTGCCCCATCGATGTCACCTATCGCATTGATCCAACAAGTTTTCCGCTAACGGTATCCATTAGAACTTGCTCGGCCGCGCACCCCAGCCGAATGTGTATAGCTTGCCTCGAAATCCCAAAAAATAGCTAATGGACAATCTGGGTTTAACCGATCCTAGTCACGCGAGACACATGGCGATTTTCGATCATCCGCCGCGAGCGGCAGCGGCAGGGCGTTGAGCTAGCGAAGCAGGCCGGCAAGTACACCGGCCGCAAGACCGATACCACCGTGCATGCATGGATTATCACCCTGCGTAGCAGCGGGCACAGCATCGCCCAAACCGCGAAGCTGGCGGGATGCAGCGCGAGCCAGGTGAAGCGCGTGTGGGCGCTCGCCCAAAAACAAAAAACCACGCTGCCACAGTCGGCGTAATCGGAAACGCGCAATCGACTTCGGGTATTCCGTGCAGTCACCTTAACTGACACCGAGCGTGGGGACAGATCGGCTCGCCGGGGATGGTGAAAGAGGATTGGTTTCCCAGCCCAGCCCAGAGCTGACGAGGCAGGCGGCCTTGAAATTGAGAGGTCAGAAACAGCGGCGGGGGGCTTGGCAATTGGATAGCGGCTGATAAGGGACGTTATCAGGCATAACAGAGAAAAAAGGCGGCGGACGAATGGCTCGACACCTCGTCCGACTCACTGCGTCACATCTTCACCGGCAACAGAGTCACAGGCTTCAAGTCCCCCTCTGATACTAGACCTACGTGATAGTGAAGTAGACCGCTACTGACGCGCTTTTTTGTTCTTCTCAAGAAGCTAGTTCAGTCTAGAGTCATAGATTTTTCTCTGTTGAAAAATCTATTGACGTATTGTCTAGCGAAATATATCCGGCATCAACCTTAACAGGCAGGACTTGGCAGTTAGAGAACGATATATATAGATCGTTCTTTACCAACGGCACGAATGTAGTTATAAACATTGAGCACGTTTCTCATATCGGCCTCATCATTTTTAAACCTTTTCAAAAGATCCGCATAGATCTTTTTTTTACTTGGATCATTCCATCCAGCCTTGTATATTATGTTGTTGAGGTTATCAATGCACGCTATCCTATCGTCATTCGCCGATGTAAAAACATTAGTTAGTGAAACAAACGTATCATCCATGACTTTAAAGGAATCAAGCAGCTGCGCTGTTATTCTGGATGCCTGTCGAGCGACACTATATATTGGGTCAATTTCAATTAATTGTTTTTCCTTCGTAATAATCTTATCACACAGTTCGTTAAAACTGTTGTACGAGTCAACAATTTTTTCTACGCTGTTAACAACCAATGCCGTCAGGGCTAGAATGGCGACGACCATCGGCCATTCAATGACCTTTTCGTGCTCATTTTTGCTATCACTAAGTGACACCATGTCGTCCTCGAATAAAACATTGTCGTTAAGGCCTATCTTTGATAATCCCTTGGCGACCACATAAGCAAATGTGTTTTTTGCTTCTAATCGCAATGCTTCTATGTCGTTATCCAGACTAACGGCAGTATTCCCTAATTGACCTGATAATTCATTTATCAGTTTCTGTATCTTTTCCATCTTAATTCTAGCGGTAGTTTCCGCTCTAACTATGCCAGTATAAATTTCATTCTGTTTACTGGCATCAAGGTATTCCGTAAACTTTTCCGTATATTTTTTTAATAAGCGAACCTTATTTCTCATGACGGAGATGTTAAATCCATAATCTCCGTTGGCGAGTTTCGTAAGATAATTTATTGTTAAGGCTCTGTTAGAATCGATGCCTTTTAAGTATGCGGTTATGTATGACTTGAGTTCTTTTATGTTTTTCAAATTACCATCAACCGCGGATTCGTTCCACGCTTTGAAGTCGTTAATGAGAGGGGTAATCTCCTTTATAATACGATTCGTACCCGATTTATCTATTATACTTAATACCTTCAATGTTTTATTGGATATATAAAGGTACTTATATCCAACGGCAAATCTTACAAGATCACTTAAGTCGCTCACATCAAGCTCCAAGTGTAGCAAGGATAATCCAAGTATGAGGTGAGGCTGAACCGACAGGGTCCCCTAGAACGTAAACGCCTTGGCAGGGAGCTTACCTATACCAAAACAGGATTTCGTGCTTTTACCTGCCGATGATTTTTTCTTGGGGTGGTTCAGCCCCACGCCGGGCCACAAGAAGATGTCCTCAGTTGGAAACCAAAGTGAAATGCATGGTCGAGTGGTTTCCGCTTATGTCGCCGTTTTGGGAACAGGAATATCGATCTTTGTCGCTGACATCCGTGCTATACGAATTGTGACCGGCGTATGGATCATCCCAATGAACATAGACCCAATTTTTTGGGGTATCGTTTGCATCGTTCCATTCATCATCGTTTATGAAATAGCCAACATGTCCTTCGGTTCCCGTCATAAATCCATCCGAGTTCGACTTCCAATGCCCGGTTGTACCGGCTGGAATCGTTGTGGGCGGGTTTTCCGTGAAATAACCGTGGTCAACATATTCGTTGTTCGAATCAAGTGTTAAGTCATACACAGTGTTGTTTATTAGATAAACTGTACATTCTCTAGCGGACATACAACCTCCAAAAGCTTCATTTAAAACAGCAATTGAGTGATCTTTAATCCACTCCGGAAGCCACTAGGCTATGGACAATCCTGCGCGTTCGGTCAAAAGATGATGGATTTCGTGCCACTCGCGTACAATTTTAAGAAATATCTGTCTCAAATCTGTGACAAATTAACTTTCTATGCACAAGGTTTAAGCCCCCGCCTTTGACGCGGGCAGATTTCATCTCGATGCTGGGATAGACTGCCCACAGATGCAAGGGGCGGTTATGGAATATCGATACGGAAGCCATACGGTGTTTACCATCGAGTACGACTTTGTGTGGGTGGCGAAGTACCGTTACAAGGTGTTGGTTGGAGAGGTAGCTGAGCGGGTCCACCTTTTCGCTACCCTTGTTGCTCGCTGTTTCCGGACCTGCACTGGCTCAGCCGTCACAGGATTTACTGGCGGCTTTCGCCACAGAGGCCCAACAGGCCGATCCGGCCTTTTCCGCCTTCTCCGCCAGTCGCGGCGAGGTCTTTTTCCGCGCCCGTCATGGCCGTGACTGGAGCTGCGTTTTCTTTTCTAAGGGGTTCGTCCCCGGACTTGTTTGGCAGCGAAATTCTGGCGAAGCTCTACCGGGTAATGGATCAGTATTCGCGCCTATGCGGCTTGCTATCGGGTAGGGCTTAACTCGGGGGAAAAGCACCGGATTGTCGTTTTACGATGCACTTGCGCCGGAGCCATGTGTACCGTGTGCCTGGATGTCAGTAGGAATCCAATAATCCCCAGTTGTGGGAAAGGAATTTTCCCCACCCATTTTTGAAGAGGTGATCAAAGATGGAAGGGAAGGAAGTTCTGGACGATATCAGTCCTGAAGTCAATTCCAGCCGTAGCCGCGCTACTGTAGCCGTGTCCAATCAAGGCACGGAGGTACAGGTGATCGGTAAAGCACGATGGGAGGAAATTCGGCGGCTGCGCGAGGGCGGTCAGAGTGTGTCCGCAATTGCCCGGCAACTGGACCTAGACCGCAAGACCATCCGGCACTGGTTGAGGCAACCGGAATGGGCGCCGTATCGGCGGGAGGCGATCGGCGAGACGGTGCTCTCGCCGCATCTGGCCTGGCTCAGCGAGCGGGCGCCGCAGGTGCGCTACTCGGCCCGCATCCTGTATCAGGAATGGGTGGCCCAGCGGGGCTATGGCGGCGGCTATGATACGGTGAAGAACGCCGTGCGGCCACTCCGGGCGGAAGCCGTTCTGGCCTCGCTCACCCAGCGCCGGTTCGAAACCGGGCCGGGCCAGCAGGCGCAGGTGGACTGGGGTGAAATCAAGGTCCGGTTTGAGCGCGGCCCGGCCAAGGTCCATCTCTTCGTGATGACGTTGGGCTACTCGCGGCGGGCCTATATCGAGGGCTTCGAGCACGAGCGCCTGGCGTCGCTCTTGGCCGCCCACGAGCGAGCCTTCGCCTATTTCGGCGGGCACTGCGCGGAACTGCTCTACGACCGCATGCGCACCGTCATCCTGGGCACCGATGACGGCAAGCCTCGCTGGAACGCCACCTTCGACGCCTTCGCCCAGCACTGGGGCTTCGAGCCTCGGGTATGCCGTCCCTACCGGGCTCAGACCAAGGGCAAGGTGGAATCGGGGGTGAAATACGTGAAACGCAACTTCGTTCCCGGCCGGGTGTTCCGGGATCTGGACGACTTCAACGCGCAGTTGCGCCAGTGGTCGCAAGAGATCGCCGATGTCCGCATCCACGGCACCATCCACCAGCGCCCCATCGACCGCTTCGCTGAGGAAGCGCCGGCCCTGGTGGCGACCGCCAGCCAGCCCAGTTTCCTGGAGGCTATGGTCCGGGACCCCGAGTTCGACACTTCGACGCGAAAAACGAGCTATTTTGGCTCCCCTGTTCTTTTAAGATCAGAAGGTTAGCGGCCAATCCCGCAACACCATTGTGGTGGCACGTCTAGGCCCTGTTAAGCCCTGATTGACAGCATAGTTCTGGTGTGTACATTAGTGGCATGCATGTCAAAGTCACCGCATCAGGTCCCCGCCAATACGTCCAGCTGGTCGAGTCATTTCGCGACGACACAGGTAAAGTCAAGAAACGCACGATCGCGACCTTGGGACGGCTAGACCAAATCGGCGGTGAACTGGATGCCGTAATCAAGGGACTCCTCAAGGTGTCGGGTCGCGATCTCTCGGCTTTGGAAGTGCCAGAGATCAGTTTTGAACCGGCCAAGGCCTTGGGCGATGTGTGGGCCTTGGCCGGCCTGTGGAACACCCTGGGCTTTCAGGCCCTCCGCCGGATTTTCAGGAGCACCCGCTACACCACGGACATCGAGGCCTGTCTGCGGGCCATGGTGTTCAACCGGCTCTGTGACCCCGAGTCCAAGCTGGGGGTGATCCGCTGGCTGGAAACGGTGGCCATGCCAGCCTTTCCCGAAGGCGGTGTCTCCCATCAACAGTTGCTGCGCAGCATGGACGCCCTGATCGAGCACCGGGACGCGATCGATCAGGTCACATCAAGTCTGTTGCGCCCCCTGATCGATCAGGATCTCTCGATCGTCTTTTATGACCTCACCACCCTCCGTGCCGAGGGCCTGTCCCAGCAGACGGGGGATGTTCGACAGTTCGGCATGAGCAAAGAGGGGATCATCGCGCGCCAGTTCATGCTGGGCGTGGTGCAGACGGCCGATGGCCTTCCTCTCTACCACGAGGTGTTTGATGGCAATACCGCCGAGACCAAAACGCTCCTGCCGACGGTGGCAACGGTCCTCGACCGTTTCCCAACCCTTCGGCGGCTGGTGCTCGTGGCCGACCGGGGTCTTCTGAGCCTCGACAATCTGGAATCACTCCGGCAGATCCAGCTTGCCAGCGGCAAGCCCTTAGAGTTCATCATCGCCGTCCCGGGCCGTCGCTACGGTGAATTCGCCGAACGCTTGCAGGGCTTCCATGAAGCGGAGGGGCTTTCTCCAGAACAAGAATCCATCGGCGAGAGGATTTGGCAGGACCTGCGCCTCATCATTGCCCACGACCCGGTTCGCGCTGAAGCGCAGCGGCAGATCCGCAAGCAACACATCCAGGCCTTGATCGATCAAGCCGAGCAGTGGGTCGGCAAGCTCGATGCTCAGGATGAAGGCAAAGCCTACCGGGGCCGCAAACTGTCCGATAGCGGTGCCAAGGCGCGTTTCTATCACGCCGTCTGCGACGCCCGCCTAGGGCGCATCCTCCAGGTGGATCTCAAGTCCGATCGATTCAGCTATGGCATTGACGAGGCGGCTTTGGCACTCGCGGAGGCGATGGATGGCAAGCTCCTGCTGGTCACCAATGCCCACGATCTAAGTCCTGCGGACGTGGTGAGTCGCTACAAGTCGCTGGCGGACATCGAGCGCGGATTTCGGGCCCTCAAGTCGGAACTGGAGATCGGTCCGGTACACCACCGTTTACCCGATCGCATCCGCGCCCATGCGACCCTCTGCTTCATGGCGCTCATCCTCTATCGCGTCATGCGGATGCGCTTGAAGTCCTCCCACAGTTCCCACTCTCCGGAACGCGCCTTGGAAATCCTCAGGCGACTCCAACGCCATCAGGTGAGGCTGAACCAAAAGACGCCGTTATCCGGAATTTCATCCATCACTCCGGAACAAACCGACATTTTCAAGGCCCTGAACGTCAAGAAGCCGACCTCGACCCAACCTTGAAGCCGTTTGTGGTGGAGCGTTTTTGAACACAATCCCATCAATTCAAATACTTACAACTCGAACTGTCGAACTCGGGTGAACCCTACCGAGACAGTTGCAACTAATGCGGTCCCGCATCGAGGATTGCAGGCTCAGCGGCAAACAATTCGGTCCCGGCCGGCCAGATAGTTGCAGCTAATCCGGTCCTGAATTCGCGCTGATTGCAGTCCCGGCGCTTTATGAAGTCAGTCCGCCACACATATGCACCGACGGCGATCAGTTGCAAATAATGTGGTCCTGGACCGGATGAATTCAGTCCCGGACGGAGGATTGCAGGCTCAGTGGCAGCTAATTCGGTCCCGTGCGCTTTTTCAGTTGCAACTAATCCGGTCCTGAAATCGCGCTGATTGCAGTCCCGGCGATTTATGAAATCAGTCCACTACACCTACTCTATCGCTATTTCGAGGAGCGTGTACGCCTCTGAAGGCAAACCCGCCGGGAACCACCATGAAAGAAATCCGCGCTTATGTCCAACCCTACATTCTCAGCCGTCTCGTGCAGATGCTTGCCGAGATTCCCGATTTTCCGGGCATGAGCGTCAGCGATTGTGAAGGTTTCGGTCGGGACCGGATCGAAGCCGGCAAAGGCTTCACTCCCTTCGCCCTGAAGAAGCGGCTGGAAATCTTCACTCCGGATGAGTTGGTGGAGCCCATCGTCTCGGCCATCATGAAACACGCCCACACGGGCCACCCCGGAGACGGAAAGCTTTATGTGATCGATGTACTGGAAGGAAGTCGGATTCGAACGGGCGAAAGAGGAAAGGAAATCGTTTGAAGGTAGCGCTCCGAAATCGAAGTCAAGGCGCATACCTCCCTGAAGCACTACCCCGTCGTCCCGCGACAACGGACGAGACACAGTTCCCCCGATACCGCCTGCGTGTGTTCAGCGTAATCGCATTACCCGCGCGTTTTGAGTTCGCCGCAAGCTGACCGGCCTGACAGCAGTTGACTCCGCAACGGCTAAGAGCCGTCGTTCCGAACCGCTTTTGATTCGGTGCGAAAGAACCTTCGGAACCGGTTGAACACCACCGTTTTATGTCCGGATAAGCGTTCTTGCTGACGTCTTGGGATGCGCTGCGTGCGCCTCAAGCAAGACAGAACAATAGGTCCGGAAAGTGTTGTGTGTGCGGCGCAATCCACGACCGTGTTTATCGGCACGATTTTTGCCTTAACCCGCGTGTCACAAATTCCCTGAAAAAGGCTCTTGTCGATGGATTCCGGTCGAGCGGCTCCGCCGTTCGCTACTGCCGCGGCCATCCAGCGCAAATCGCCGCGGCGGACTCTTCGTAATCCCGGACTTTTCGCCGGCTAGTTGTAATCAAGCGATCGAACTCGCAGCATTCGCAGAAAGGACAGTTAAAAAAACCATGACCAAAGACGATTTATTTAAAGAGCAACGCCCGCTGGTGATGGATTTCGATTTCGGAAAGGATACGGCCGAGGTTTTCGACGACATGCTGGACCGCTCGGTCCCGTTCTATGCGGAAATTCAACGCATGATCGGAGAGCTCGCGGGAGATTTCGCCGTACCCGGAACCAATCTTTACGACCTGGGTTGTTCGACCGGCACGACATTCATCGGGCTCGATCCGGTCGTTCCGGCGGACGTCACCTTCATCGGGGTGGACTCCTCGCCCGAGATGCTGAAAAAGGCTCAGAAAAAGTTGGAGCATTGCGGCCTTTCACACAGTCATGAACTGATCTGCCTCAATTTGGATAACGGCGTACCCATCCTGAATGCCTCGGTGGTCATCCTGAACCTGACGCTGCAATTCGTCCGTCCGCTCAACCGCGACCGCGTCGTTTCGAGCATCTCGCACGGATTGAACGACGGCGGCTGCCTCATTCTGGTCGAAAAAGTGCTCAGCCAGGACTCGACCATCAATCGGCTGTTCATCAAGCATTATTACGAGTTCAAGAAGCGCAACGGCTACAGCGAACTCGAAATTTCCCAAAAGCGGGAAGCGTTGGAGAACGTCCTGATTCCCTACCATCTCGGGGAAAACCGGGAACTGTTGCTGCGGAACGGCTTCAGATCGTGCGATGTCTTCTTCCGCTGGTACAACTTCTGCGGCATGGTGGCGGTGAAATGAACGTCGGTTCTCTGATTCACCGGTCGCTGTTGCATTCCGGACGCTTCTTCTTCCGCGTACGCAACGCCCTGTTCCCGGTCATTTTCCTGCTTTTTCTCATCTTGGTCAGACCGGCCGTATTCCTGGGCAATGAGAAGCTGGATGCCGTCGTTACGGCAGCCGGAATACTCATCGCCCTGGCCGGACAAGCATTTCGTTTGCTGGTCATCGGATATGCTTATGTCAGGCGCGGCGGCAAGAACAAGGAAGTCTTCGCCAACGAACTGGTTACCCGAGGCTTTTACGCCCATACCCGGAACCCCATGTACGTCGGCAACTTCCTGATCATCGCCGGCCTTAGCCTGCTCTACGGTTCCCCCTGGGTCTATGCCGTGGCGATACCCTTCTTCGCCTGGGTCTATCTCGCCATCGTCACGGCCGAGGAAGCTTATCTGCGGGATAAGTTCGGGGCGGTTTATGAGGCGTACGCCAAAAAGGTCAACCGCTTTTGGCCCGATTTGCGGGGTATCCGCGGGTCTTTGGCCGAATTCCGCTACGACTGGCGGCGGACGCTGGTCAAGGAATACAACACGCTCGTTTTCACCCTGGCCACTCTGTTGGGGCTTTTCGTCTGGAAGATGGCTTACGTGTACGGTTTAGAGACCCATCGGACCCTGATCCAGGTTCTGAGCGCCGGGTTCATACCGCTGGGTCTATTTTATGTGTCGGTTCGCTTCTTGAAGAAGACCCGCCGCCTTCGACCGGAACGCAAGGCGGAATCGGAAACGGCAGTTCTCCGCACGACAAAATGACTTCGGCGGCGCCGGCCGGAGCCTTTTTTTACCGCGGTTTGGCGGTGCGGGTCGGACGATCGTAGGTCGGCAACCCATTGCCGACGCACGAGATTATGCAAGCGCCTTCCTGATTAGCGACGAAGTTCAGTACAGACTCACATAGTGAGCCGCTAGGGTCCTTAGACTATGGGCATCTATCACAAGCGGGGTGTCCCATGCCTATGAACCTGGTGCAATTTCAAAAGGGTTTGTCGTTGGCCGAGTTTCTGACGCAATACGGCAGTGAAGCGCAGTGCGAAGCGGCACTGGAGGCCCTGCGCTGGCCGGACGGTTTCCGCTGTCCGGTCTGCGGCGGCGCGCGCCACACGGTGTTCGAACGGACCGGGCGGAAATACTGGCAATGCGGACACTGCCGGAGCCAAACGACGCTGATCGCCGGGACGATCTTCCAAGCGACCAAGCTGCCGCTGACCACCTGGTTTCTGGCCATGTATCTCCTGACCCAGGCCAAGAACAATGTCTCGGCACTGGAACTGATGCGCCATCTCGGGGTGTGTTATCGCACGGCATGGCTGGTGAAGCACAAGTTGATCCAGGTGATGGCGGAACGGGAAACGGATCGGCAGCTGGCCGGGCGGGTCGAGATCGACGATGCCTACCTGGGCGGTGAGCGGCCGGGGAAACCGGGGCGTGGCTCCGAAAACAAGTTGGCCTTTGTGATGGCGGTACAAACCACGGACGACGGGCGTCCGTTGTTCCTGCGCGTCGATCCCCTGCCGTTCACGCAGCAGGCTGTCGCGGTCTGGGCCAAACGCGCCTTGGCCCCGTCGACCTACGCACTCACCGATGGCCTGAGCGGGTTTCGGAGGCTGCACCAGGTCGTCGCTTGCCATCATCGCCTGATCCTGGGCTCTGGGCGGCAGTCGGCGCAACATCCGGAGTTTCATTGGGTAAATACGATGTTGAGCAACCTGAAGACAGCCATTTCCGGCACCTATCACGCGTTCAAATTCGAGAAATACGCCCAGCGGTACCTGGCCGAGTTCCAATACCGCTTCAATCGGCGTTTCAATCTCAAAACCCTGCTTCAACGGCTGGCGCGCGCCGCGGCGTTCGCTAAGCCTCGACCCGAGTGGCAAATTCGCTTGGCTGAAGTTCATCGCTAATCAGGAGCGCCTTTGTCGGAAGGGGCGTCCTAGCGCTCCCCGGATGACCGTTTGCGATTGGAAGGGTCGCGACTAAAGCGACCGTTTGCGATTGGAAAAGGATTGCCGGCCACTGACTTTTATATCGGCGAATCGAAGTCGCTCTAGGCGGAATGATTTGAAGGTTCCCTGTATCGGCCGGCCAGCGGCTTTCTCCCGCGATCGAACCGCCTGAAAAACCATCGCTTGATCGCTTCGACCAGCGCCAGATAAACCGCCACGATCAGTACCAAAATTCCGAATAAAGCCAAGAGTGGCTCCGCAAACCCGAAATAATGCCCCAGCGGCGTGAACGGCAGCCCGGCAGCAACACCGACCACCGCCAGCGAGGTCATGAGCAGCCAGGGATGCGGACGGCTCTTGAACGGATTGCGCCGGGTGCGGATGACAAAGATGACCAGCACCTGGGTTGCGAGCGACTCGACGAACCATCCGGTTTGAAACAGCGATTCGTCAGCCTTAAATACGACTAGCAGAAGATAGAAGGTCAGAAAATCGAACAGCGAACTGACCGGACCGATCACGAGCATGAAATTGCGGATGAACGCCATGTCCCAGCGCCTCGGCTCTCTCAGAAACTCCTCGTCCACTTGATCCATGGGGATCGGCACCTCCGAAGCATCGTAGAGAAAGTTGTTGAGCAGAATCTGGGTCGGCAGCATCGGCAGGAACGGCAGCCACACGGAGGCGCCGGCCATGCTGAACATATTGCCGAAGTTGGAGCTGGTGCCCATCATGATGTACTTCATGATGTTGCCGAAGGTGCGCCGCCCTTCCAGTACGCCGTCGTGCAGCACCCTGAGGTCCTGTTCGAGCAGGATCATGTCGGCGGCTTCCTTCGCCACGTCCACGGCGCTGTCCACGGAAACGCTGACGTCCGCCATGTGCAGGGATGGCGCGTCGTTGATGCCGTCGCCGAGAAACCCCACCACCCGCCCGCGCTGCTTGAGGGCCAGAATGATCCGGGTCTTCTGGTTCGGCGTCACCCGGCAGTTACGCCCGAATCCAGATCGTATCGACGCGAGATACCTTGTGAGGATGCTAGATGCCCCTCAGATTCGGCAGATCATAGAAACTGGGGCGCGATCAACGTCTGGAGTTCATAACGTAAACAGCGTGGAACTCGCTTCGCTCCAGATTCCACTCCCAGAAATATCGGAACAACACGAAATAGTCCGCCGGGTTGAGGAAGCTTTCACATGGCTCGATAAAGTCGCGGCTGAGCATGTCCGTGCAGCGCATCTTCTCCCGAAGCTCGACCAGGCCATCTTGTCTAAGGCCTTCCGTGGTGAACTTGTACCGCAAGACCCGAATGATGAGCCCGCCGCTGTCCTGCTTGCTCGTATTCGTGCTGCGCGTGGAGAACAGCCAAAACAGCAACGTGGGCGCAAATCGCGTGATTCATCCACTCCCCGTGCACCAAAGGAGGCAGCCGCCATGACCAAGAGCCGACAAGATGATGACGTGAAGGAAAAACCCTATCTCGCGGGCCTGCTCCGCCAGGCGGGCGGAGTCGCGAGCACCGAAGATTTATTCAAGCGTTCCGAGTTGCCCGTGACTGATTTCTACAAGCAGCTTGCATGGGAGATCAATGCAGGTCACATCTGAGACGACGATAAGAAATTGGAAGCGGCTTGATGCGTCTCGACCGGGTCTTTATCGATGGTTTCAAGAACCTCAAAAACGTCGAGATCGACTTCGATGAGAGTCGTTTGACGACAGTCGTGATCGGTCAGAACGGGGCTGGCAAGTCGAACCTGATCGAGGTTATCACTGACATATTCCGCTTTGTTGATCTAAATCGCGGTGAGCCGCGATATACCTACGAAATCGATTACAGAATCGGGAATCACGCTGTTCGCTTGTCGAATCGAGGTGGTAAACCTGCCATCACTGCAGATGGCAAACCACTTGCCCGCACCGCCTTCGAAAGGGATAAAACCGAACTCTTCCCTGATCTGGTCTTCGGCTACTACTCCGGGGGCAGTCGGAGATTGGAAAAGCTTTTCGATAGCCATCAACGACGTTACTACGATGCCATTAAGACCAATGACAATTTGGAGGAGTGCCGCCACGCGCTTGACGATCGTAGGCTCTTCTACTGTCGACCAATCCATGGCGTTTTTGCCCTCCTAGCCTCCTTCTCCTTTCCTGAGGAATCTGTTGCGAGGCTTTTGCGTGAGAAGCTTGGAATCACTGGATTCCATTCGGCGTTAGCGCATTTCAAGGAGCCTTGGTTTGCCAAAGGCGGCAGGACATCAAAGCTCAAAGATGCGCGCGATTTCTGGGGTGCAAAAGGGCCATCCGGTGCCTGCGCTCGTCTGATCCGTGAGGCAGCCTTTCACCCACTTTCTCTCATCGGCAACGCCATTGACGACTATCGCGATAAACAGGACATGGAGGCACAGTTTGCCTGTTTCTTGCGGGATAGTGAGGCATTAAAGCAGTTCTCCGACAGCTATACGAACGACCAAGAACTGTTTGCCGCGTTGGAGGCTGTCGATATTTCAGACCTTTATCGCGATTTTCATATCTGGGTCACGCGGACAAACGACACAAGCGGAGATGTGAGTTTCGCTGATCTCTCTGATGGCGAGCGCCAACTCCTAATGGTGCTCGGCCTCATCCGGATTTCCCGTGGCAAGCGAGCGCTTTTCCTGCTGGATGAGCCAGATACGCATCTTAATCCGCACTGGCAGCACAGCTATCTTGACCTTATACGGGAATGGACCGGTGTTGCTGCTGATGCAAATAAGTGCCAGATAGTTCTGACATCGCACAATCCGCTAACCATCGCTGCGCTGGAACGGGAAGAGGTCCGCGTGATGTTCACAAACGATGCTGGAAGGGTATCGGTAAGTCCACCCTATACCGACCCAAAAGGTATGGGGTTCACGGCGACTCTGACAGAGATTTTTGGCCTGTCAACTAGCCTCGACACGGAGACGCAGAAGAAGATTGATGAGAGGAATACCCTTGCACGCATAGATCAACGCACAGAAGAGCAAGAGAAACAGCTTATTGAGATTAACGACAAACTTAATCGCTTGGGCTTTATGTTCGAGGATCGGGAGCCGCTTTACCAAGACTTTCTGCGTGCCTGGCACGATGTGCGCTATGCCGATCGACCTCCACTATCGCCAGATCAAATCGAGAACCAGAACAAGGCTATGCAGGGACTTATAAAAGAGCTCCTTGCTCAGAAGGTGAGCAAGGTATGATTGCGGATTTCGGCGAACGTGACCGGCGGTTTCGGTGATGATGACCGGTTGATGTGGGTGGTGTTGCGCGGGGTTTAAATTCTACCTGAGTCGGTCACGATCAGTTTTCTTTTGGGACGTTTTGCCGGTCTTTTTTTCGCAAGGATTCTCCTTTCAATATCAGTCGATAGGATTGGTGGACGAGTCGGTCGAGGATGGCATCGGCCAGGGTGGGATCGTTGAGCCAGCCGTGCCAGTGATCGATCGGGAGTTGGCTGGTGATGATCGTCGCGCGGATGCCGACGCGGTCGTCGATGACTTCGAGTAGGTCGTGCCGGGCCGTTTGGTCCAGCGGTGTCAGTCCCCAGTCGTCCAGGATGAGCACGTCGATACGGGCCAGTTGTGTCAGGCGTTTGCCGAAGCTGCCATCGCCATGGGCGATGCGGAGGGTATCGAGCAACCGGGGCACTCGCGCATAGAAGGTGGAGAAGCCTTGGCGGCAAGCCTGTTGACCGAGGGCGCAGGCGAGCCAGGTCTTGCCGGTGCCGGTGGCACCGCCGATGAGCAGGGCATGGGCCTGGCGGATCCAGTCGCCGCCCCCCAAGGTGGCGATCAGTGGCTTGTCGAGTCCGCGTCCCGGACGATGATCCAGGTCTTCCAGGCAAGCCTGCGGGTGTTTCAGCTTGGCTTGTTTAAGCAGTCGATCCCGGCGTTTGTGGTCGCGCCAGAGGACTTCGCGGTCCACCAGTAGGGCGAAGCGTTCCTCGAAAGACAGTTCGGTGGTGATGGGCTGGGCGAGTTGTTCCTCGAAGGACCTGGCCATGCCATCGAGCCGAAGCGCCTTGAGTTGGTTGAGGGTCTGTTGGTTCAGCATCGAGTTTCTCCGGAGTTAGTGATAATAGTCGGGGCCGCGGACGTGATCGTGGTCCGGGCTGATCCAGTCGGTTTGCGGGGTTGATGGCGGGAGGGGTTGGCGGTCCAGCCCGGCTTGCAGGATAGAAACCACCGAATGCCGGTTGCAGGCTCCCAAGGCGACCGCCCGTTCGCAGGCGGCTTCCAGTCGCGCTTCGCCGTATTGCCGGGCCAGGGCGAGCAAGCCGAGACAGGCGCGATAGCCCATTTCCGGATGCGGCTTGTGGGTCAGTTGGTGGTGGACCAGGGCTTTGGTGTGAGGGCCGATCCGCTCTGCCCAGTTGAGCAGACGCCCCGGACTCCATTCCCGGTGTGCCCGGTGCGATTTGGGCATGTGCTCGGCCAGCGTCGTATGGGTTCCGCGCCGATCGCAGCGGGGATGGCTGGCAACGCGGCGTCCGCCGTGCAGGATTTCGACGGTGGTCTGGGTGATGCGGGCTTCGACCTCCTGACGGACCAGAGCATGCGGCACGCTGTAGTAGTGGCCATCGATCTCGACGTGGTAGTCGAGATTGACCCGGCAGCGCTTGAAATGAGCGATGTCGTAGGGCTGGACCGGCAAGGGCCGAAGCGCCGGTCGGTCGATGGCCTTGAACCAGGAGAGCCGGTTGCCCGGCAATTTCTTGAAGGGGCGCTGGTTGAGATCGGCTAATAACTCCGCAATGGCTTGATTCAACTCACCCAGCGAGAAGAAGCGGCGATGCCGCAGGCGCGCCAGTATCCAGCGCTCGACGATCTGCACACCCACTTCGACCTTGGCCTTGTCCTGCGGATGGTAAGGCCGCGCCGGCAGGATGGCGGTGCCGTAGTGGCGGGCGCAGTCCTGTGCCATCCGGCTGACGCCGGGCTCGTAGCGGTCCGGCCGGGTGATCAGCGCCTTGGGGTTATCGGGGACCACCAACTCGGGTACGCCGCCAAACGCCTTAAGTGCTTTGGCAAGGCCCGACAGCCAGTCGGCCTGGGTTTCCCTCGCGGTGGCACAGGCGAAGGTATAGTTCGAGGCCCCCAGCACCGCGACGAAGATGTGCGCTTGGCGAATCTCCCCCGTGACGCGGTCGATGACCGGCACGGTCTGCCCGGCATAATCGATGAACAGCTTCTCGCCGGCCCGATGCGTCTGCCGCATCGAGCGTTTCAGGCGGGCGGCATAGCCCTGGTAGAGATGACAGAACTGGGTGTAGCGGTAGGTGGCGGCGCCGGCGTGGGCCTCGACGTATTCCTCCCACAGCAACTGCAAGGTGACGCCCTTGCGGCGCAGTTCCCGGTGGACGACCGCCCAATCGGGCAACACCCGCCGGGACATGGGTTGACCGCGGGCCGGCGACAGGCGCGCCTCAAGCTGTGACTCCTCCAGCGCGGCGGCGGTCTCCCAGTTCAACCCGACCTGGCTAGCGCGTTGCAGATACTTGGTCACCGCCCCCTTGGACAGCCCCAAGGCCCGGGCGATTTGTTCGTGCGACAGGGCGCAGTCGAACTTCAAACGTAAACACTCTTTGATCTTGCGCATGGACACTCGCTTCACCGGCATCGCTTTTCCCGAAAAAGCGGGAACGATGCTCGGCGCATGGGTTCATGCGCAACGCCACCTCCATCTTCGACATCCATTTCGGTCCATCGTGACCGGCTATTTCGCTACCGTGACCGCCGATTCCGGAAACCGACCAAAATCGGTCACGTTCGACCGAAATGACTGGTCACGATCCGCCGAAACCAGCGGTCACGTTGCTCCGGAACCCCCGGTCACGTTCGGCCGGAATACGCAGTATGATCTATGTGAAACGTTATCCTAATCTTATTCCGGAGAAGCTCCTCCGTGTTGCCGAGCGAGCACAGCAGGAATTGGAATCTTTACAAGAAGAAGAGCGAATTCCATTCATCAAAAGGAAGTCTCACATTTGGCGAGCCTTTTCTCGTTGTCTTTCTCGCATGTCTTACGGCAAGTGCTGGTATTCGGAAAGTCCTGATCCGCACTCGTTCTTTGATGTTGACCATTTCAGGCCAAAAGCCGAAGCGATGCGGACCGATGTTGATAAAGATGATGGCTATCCATGGTTAGCTTTCTCTTGGGAAAATTTCCGGTATGCGGCGCAACGCGCTAACCGACTCAGCAGAGATGAGAATATGGATGTTGTTGTAGGCAAGGGGAGTTGGTTCCCACTCTTAGACGGTAGTCCAAAAGCGTGTTGGGGGAATCGCTGCATTGATCAAGAAAATCCAATTCTGCTTGATCCAACAGTGCGATCCGATGTCAATCTTATTGATGTTGATAGTGATGGTCTTATGTGCCAGAGCCTATTCTGTATTGGCTCTGCCAAAACTCGTGTTGAAAAATCAATAGAGCTATATGGTCTGAATCTTCCGAGGCTGGTCGAGGCGCGCAAAAGGGTCATGCGAGATATCGTCTTACTACATGAAACTCTGGTACAAATGCTAACAGCAGGAAATGGACATCCGCCTGTCGCAGACGCTCTGCCTGTTAAGCAACAGATTGAACAATTGCGGGATAGGACGTTGCCAAATAGCCCATATTCGAGAGCTGCGCGGGCACAACTATGTTTATTGCCTTATGGTCCGCAATTGTGTGCGCAGGCCGAGGACGCTCCTCCAGTCACATAATTTATCTTCAATGTTGGCTGTGTTTAGGCGCTCAGAATCGTCCGGAAGCGTTTTATAAATGCCCGCAGCTCCCGCGCTGGAAGACGAATCGTGGGATCGCTCTCGAACATCTCCAGAGCCGAAAGCAGTTGATCAACAGGACTTGTTCCCGCTCTTTGGATTTCATCAATCGCCCACAGCACCCCGTGAACTTCGATACCATTTCCATCAGCCACTGAGCGAAGCAGGCCATCCCCTGTCAACAGGATACAGCCCGGATTCTGTTCCGCGAGGGTAAAAGCGAAGCAGTCATGAATGGACAGGGCGGAGAACTGGGACGCCACTTCTTGCGCCCGCAAGACACCTTCTCCAGGAAGTCCGACGACTTTCATCCCGCTGTCCAGCAGCAGCGATTTCTCCGCCGCACTGAATTTGAGGAGCTCTTCCTCGAAGAGCGTGTCGGGGATGACGATTTCGTAAGGCAGCCCGAGGAAGGCTTCCAACAAAGAAGCCTTCCTCAGATCAATCAGACAACTGCTGTCACTGACGATGATCCGCATGCGGCTGCGCCGGCCCTTTCAATCCTGCTTCAACCTCCTCGATCGGGTAGCGGAGCAGTTCCGTCGCCTTGGTGAGGGAGATCAATCCTTCGGCCAGAGCCCGGTAGCACAGCCGCTCAAACCTGCGCGGTCGCTCCCAAGACCCCCTTTCCTTTTCCAGTTCCTCAGGTTCTGAGGTCCGCCAGCCCCTGGCGATAGTTTGGAAGGCATAAATCAGGGTCGATTCGCTGATAATGCCGATGTTTTTCAGGCGAACCAAAAGAGCGGCTCCGCTCACCCGGTATAGGCGCTTGAGGTCGATGATCTCCTTGTAGCCCAAATGGTTCCGGTGCTTGCCAACTTCACGCATCAGATGGTCTCGCGGCATCAGGAAAGCACCGGCAAAGTAAGTGGCGGCTTTTTCTTCCTCCTGTTCGGTCAGTCCTTCAGGGTCGATGACGCGGTGCGCGAGTTCATGCGCCAAAGTCAGGCGCCGGCGCTCCAAGGGGAAACGCTGATTAACCACCACCACGGGCAGTTGCGGAAGATCAGCACGCCGTCTCACCATGCAGGTGAAGCCGGATACCCTTTCTGGCAGCTCCTGGATGAGAACCTTCAGTCCTTTCTCCTCCAGGAGCTCGGTCATGTTCGGAATCTGGTCTCTCCCCAGATTCCACTGTTCTCGAACATAGTCCGCAAGCGCCTCAGCCTCTTCAACCGCGCTCAGTTTCCGCGGCGGATCGACAGGGGTTTCCCACTCGGCGCTGTTGAGCTCCAGAATGTGTTCGATTTGCAGATAGCGCTCTATCCATCCGATGACCTCAGTTTCAACATGAGCGCGATCCTTCCCGGTGGTATTGGCCTTAGTTCGGAAGTCGACACTGGTGAGCTCAATGCCCTGGGTGTCCATCAGATAGGACAGCGACACGCCCAACGCCTTGCCCAAAGCCAGCAACACGCCCGAGCTTGGGGTCATCTCGTCGCGCTCATATTTGCCGATTGCTTGTGCAGTTACCTTCCCTTCGAGGGCCTCGGCAAGCCCTCGCAAAGATAGCCCGGCCTTTTTCCGGGCGAGCTTGATGCGGGTACCGATCATAACTTGACTCCTCGCCCTAGTGGGTTTACATTTTTATTATTATGTACGAATTGTAAACCTAGGCCGGCGGTCAGTCAACCTGAAGCTGGGTGGTGGTCGAACTAAATCATGAAGGAGAAATGCGATTATGAGCAAGAAGAATCAACATGTTACGCCGCATGAGCGGGGCTGGGCAGTCAAATCTGAAGGCGCCCAGAGAGCATCCTCAGTTCACCGTACCCAGAAAGAGGCCATAGAAAAGGCGCGCGAGATCGCGCGTAACAATCACAGTGAGCTGCTCATCCATAATCGCGAGGGACAAATTCGGGACCGTGACTCCTTCGGTCACGATCCGTATCCACCGAAAGGTTGAGCGAGGCCCATGGTAGTAGTCCCGCGATCGAAGAAAATCAGCGCTCAGCAAGTTGTGGGTGAACAGGGAGCTGCCCATGTAGATGCGCGCGCCCACTCTATCGGCTTTCTCTTCAAACGTTACGGCGCGCCCGAGGCAGGCATCGATGGGCTTATCGAGCTCCGTGATCCTGAGACGGGCGAGGTCGGTGGCCGGTTGATCGCGGTTCAGATCAAGACCCGGCAGGATCGTCCATACACTGGCGAAACGGATGATGGCTTCGAGTATCTTTGCGAACCCGAAGATGTGGCTTACTGGCAGCAAGCCAATTTGCCGGTGATTGTGGTCCTTGTTCGTATCTCCGACCAAAGCCTCTACTGGAAAGCAGCGCCGACAGGCTCGATTTCCGACCCTGAAACCCGCCGGCTGCGAATCAACAAAGCAACAGACAAATTTGATGAACAGGCAGCCAGTGCGATTGCTATGTTGGCCGTTGACCAGGCACAGCCAGGTGTCTGGCTACCGCCATCGCGCCAGCCAGATGACCTCCTGTTGAACGTCGTCAGAGTCGTGCTTCCTAAGACCATCCAGGTCGCGGCAACGACCTACAGGCATGGCAAGGATGCCTTAAAGGCCTTATTGGATATCACCGATCATCCGCCTACCGAATGGGTGGCGAAGGGGGGACGGTTGGTGTCGTTCCTGGACCTGGAGAGTTCTGAGCTGCGTCACGTCGTTGATGTTGGTTCGATCGAGCCCCTTTCGATCGAAGATTTCTCGCTTCATGAGGATGAAGACGAGCAGCGCCTCTTTGTTGAGTTGCTGAACCGGACACTCCGCGCCCAGCTCGATCCACTCCTTGTGTGGAACAAGTTTCTGAAGCTTTATTACTTTGCGCCTGAGCAAGGCAAAATCGACCGCTCGCTTCGCTATATGTCATCAAAGAATGAGGCCACCCGTGCTGTGGTGAAAGCCAAGCACCGACCTGATGGCTCGATATCCTACGTCCGGCATAGTGCCTTTTCCGGCCGGTTTTGCCGCCAGTTCGATGACTGGTATTTGTCCATTGAACCGACCTATGTCTTTACCCGCGACGGCATACGTCCCGATCGTTTTGCTGGCGAGCGGATTTCCAAGCTCAAGCGCCTTGAGAACAATGCCGCCGTTCGCGGCCAATTTGTCATGTGGCGCTCGTTATTGACAGGGCTAGGTCAAAGCCCGCGGCAGACCGATCTTCTCGATCCGCCGGTGCCTTCGATTCCGCAATTCTTGCACTTCGAGGCTCTGGATATGATCGAGCTGCCTCTTTCGGTTCCCGATGATCTGTGGCGTGTGCGCGATACTCATCCACCAGAAGTGAATGAAGAGGAGTTGCCGCTGCTATGAGTTTTCGTCCAGGCTTCATCGAAGAGCCCTTGCTGGAGTTCGGGAACAATGGCCGTGAGATCGACATCCGTCTTGGCTTAATGCGCCACGGCCCACTTGAGCCTGAACGTGCGACAAGAGTCAGGCTCGGGATCATCGGGACTGCGGAAACAATGTAAGCGTCCGCCGAGGACCGTCTCGACGGGTTGAAAGGCTCAGGCGACACTGGTGCGAGCGGATGCATGGGGTGTCCGCACACTCTTGAGGTGGACGCACTGATGACTCACGATGCTGACTTCACAACGGGCGTGGTGGCGAT